>Ga0315279_10000075_pt1 | contig 206595 bp, 204 predicted proteins | sample YL17G06_20_MG_FD_203694 | JGI IMG/M metagenome (GOLD analysis project Ga0315279, IMG submission 203694) | Sediment microbial communities from Yellowstone Lake, YNP, Wyoming, USA - YL17G06_20 | ecosystem: Environmental > Aquatic > Freshwater > Lake > Sediment | place: USA: Wyoming | collected...
CCGTCGTGTAATTCCACACCTGTGCTCCCGTTACCGCGTCCAAACAGTAAACCCTTCCATCGTCTGATCCCACGTAGACCTTGCCGGCTACAACGGCAGGAGAAGAACGCACATGGTCACCCGTCGTGTAATTCCACACCTGTGCTCCCGTTACCGCGTCCAAACAGTAAACCCTTCCATCGTCTGATCCCACGTAGACCTTGCCGGCTACAACGGCAGGAGAAGAAAACACCCAGCCACCCGTCGTGTAATTCCACACCAGAGCACCAGTAACAGCATCTAAACAGTAAGTCTTGTTATCCCCTGATCCTACGTAGACCTTGCCGTCGGCAACGGCAGGAGAAGACTCCACCCAGCCACCTACCGTGTAGTTCCATCGTAATTGGTTTGTGTTTGGTGCTGGGCTTTCTGAGAACCCCGTGTGCGTAGGGTCGTGATGGAGCATTGGCCAAGAATATCTTGTAGGATTAGGCGTGCCTCCTTTCCATTCGGTGTAGAAGTAGTCGCCGTATAGCAGTGGATTGAAGTACCAGCCTTGAACCCAGTCCCGCTGGAACCTACGCCCTAAGGGTTGATACGTGGGAACGCTGGGGCAATCGTCGTGGTAAGCACTCTGTAAAGCATAGTATGTTTGTCTTCTGGCAGTTTCATTCATCGTGTTTATTCCTTGCTGCACCAACGCGTCAATCGTACTGTTGGAATATGATTGCATAACAGCGAAGGCTCCGCTCGTGCCAGAATACATGAATCCCTCGGCGAAGTCGTGAGGATCGGCGAAGTCAGCCAACCAACCAAGATGGAACAGAGGGAAGTTCACGTATAAGTTGCTTGACAGCTGTTGAATCTGTATGTGAAATTTGGAGTTCATCGATTCAACATTTGCCTTCATTATCAGACAGGCTTTCTGTCGAGTAGTGTTTTGTGAATTGTAGCATATTGTGAAGTTGAAGCCGGAAGACCATAGTTGTCCTCCCCAAGCAGCAGAAAAACATTGAGTAGCCTTTGTCAGATTGATGTCATATTTCTCCTGCATTGGATTGTAGTACGGTAATCCTGGTACAATGGGCGTTGCCGGTTGGAATGCTTCGCCGTTGAGTGCTTCTGCTATCAACTGACTGTAGTTGAACGCATAAGCAAAACCTTTTCTTACGTTGACATCGGTGAAGAAATCTGGCGGGATACCCGATTCATTCAGCGTCCCTCTTGGCAGCCCGCCTGAGACACCCATAAACGGGCTTAAAATGGAAATGTTGAAATTGAAAAACAGTGCATAGCATACAAGTTGTTGTAACGGGTAAATAGACTGAACCCCAGGTTGTCCAAGAACCTCACCAACTCCTGTTACCGGAACCGGCAAGCTATCCAATTGACCATCTAGGAACATGTTTTCTCTAGTCTTCCAGTCAACTACGATTTTTCCAGTTACACGTTTCAAAGAACCGCTAGAGCCATTCGCTGGCCACCCGCCCCAGTAACCGTCGAACCGAACTAGTTGCCACTCGACCTGGGCCTCGTAGTAGTCAAACATGAACGGCCCAGTCCCACACATTGCATTCGTTCGCGGACCTGGAGGATCTGTGCTTTGTGCTTCAATAGCCGTAGTCAAATTGCCATAGTAATTGTTGTACAATGTCCAGTTGTTCCATGTCCCAGGCCAGTCACCAATCTGCACGCACCACTTCTTACAAAGGATGGACACCCACGGCTCGGCCAAGATTTGCATCAACGGCGCATAAGGCCTCGTCAAGTGAAGCGTAACGGACATTTCATTCCTCGTTATGGCATCGTCTATCTGTTGCCCTGTCACAGTGAAGTTCCCGTGCTCGTCTCGGCTCCCTGAAACATTGAAGAACGCTTCGTAAAACATCCACGGCGTTTGCGCGCGCGCGTCGCCTATTACGAAGATCCTCTCCAGAGAATACTCCACATCCTCAAGCGTCAGAGTCTCATTATTGTGAAATCTGACCCCCTGCCTTAATCCAAAGGTGTAAGTCAACCCGTCCGGGCTAATCTCCCAGTTAGTCGCAAGCCGCGGGACAAACTGGTCTGTTTTCTCTTCATCAAAGAATACCAACGGTTCATAAACGTTCATGATAACCTCACCACTCGCCGTGTCATATGCTTCGGCAGGATCCAAGGTCACAGGGCCTCCTACACGATCTACTACCATATGGTTGAGAACTGTGAAGTTGGAAGTCCATGGGTTCATGAGGGGATAGTTATCGACGTGGAAATCGCCCAGAACATGTGCCGCGTCGCCTACTCCGTCGCTGCCTGTCTCGTTTTGATAGGGACCGCTCTTGACGTCGGTGCCATTATAATCACTCCAGTAGTTTCCACACCAAGGATAGCCTTCATCATAAACGTTGCCCAAGCCAGGATAGACGATGTCTACCTGCCTGTTAGTGCTTCCAACGAAGTTGTTGTGGACTATTGTGTTGTTGAATGAAAAGTCGACTAGTATGCCGTCGTAGTTAGTGGTTATGTTGTTCTTTGAGATGGTGTTGTATGAGGAGACGTTCATGAGGATACCTGCGTAGGTGCTGTTTATCACTTCATTCCCTCCAATAGTGTTGTTGGAGGAACCGCCCAGAAAAACCCCGATTTGATTATATATCAGGCAATTCCTCAGTATCGAGTTAAAAATGGATGTATATAGAAACACACCATATTGAAAATCAACGATATATGTGTCTTCTACGATCACGTTGGAAACGGCACTTAAGTCGATGCCTGTTCCGTTTCCTGCACCTTGAACTGCGAAGCCATTGCCGTGGAAGAGTATGTTGTTTCTCTGAATAACAATCGAGCTATCCGTATTGCTCGTAAGTAAGTAAATTGTGTTGTCAGATGTTGAGATTGGTGCACTTTCCGGGTTGATGCTTCCGTCAGCCATAATGTAGATTGTACCGGACGCTCCAACTGGAGAAACCTCAATTGCAAACATCATTGCATTCAACATCAACAATGACAGCAGCACGACTGCTATCAGTCTTCTATTCAATGCCACTCCCCTTTCGACTAATTACTAATACATTCCCTACACTATTAAGTTTTCAGAAACATTGTTCTACTTCCCAAAACTTCAACATTTGATTCCATGCTTGCATCTTTCGCGCCGCGCGCGCTCCGAGGTTCAACCCCCTTTGGCTAGAACTCTGAATTCTTATATTCCAGAAATAGCAAAGAAATACTATAGAGTGGCCCCCAGTGATTTGGCTGAAAACTATTCGGAGAATTTTCCTTTCGTTCTTGATTTGCCTATTTCTACTGCAATCGGTTTCCAGAATATACGTTCAGAGTTTCCTACTCACCTGTGCAGAACCGAACCCCGAATCACTCAATGAAACTCCCAACGATCCAAGTTCAATCCACAGTGAAGCCCATCAGTCATTAGCCCAGCCTTCTCAAGAAAATTCAACCTTAGTCTTCCAAGGAGGACACCAATTGATGCGCCTTTCATCTCTTTCAGACATCCCTTCAATCAGTCGACACCTGATGTGTAAGAATCATACTGTCGTCTATGATGGAGGACGCGTGGATTACAGTCCGATTGAGCCCACAACAACTTTCAGACCAAGTGACACTAAAGCAGAATTCTTAACAACTGTCTCATTGACACAAGATGAAACGATCGAATGGCACTGGTCCTACAGAAATGACTCATTCAAGAGCTGGGTAAATTGCTTCCTCCCCTACGAGAAAAGATCCTACACAGCCCCAGGCGATGGCGTTTGGGCGGTCGAAGGCCACCTTGACATAGCGGGATACTGGCCAGGAGTATACTATCCGAGAGCATACAGAGTTGACGTTTACTACTTGAACAATTCTCTGCTGTTTTCAGAGTTCTTCGAGGTAACAAACGGTGGACTAAACAGCCCTCGAATGTGTAAGAATATTGATACAGACGGGACCGCTGTGGACATGAAATCACGGTTCACCGTGGGCAACGACACCAATGCCTATCATTACCTGAGGTTCGACAACATGGCATATTTCAACGAAGAGACAGGAAACAGTCACAACTTCACAACTGTTTGGCTTCAACCTAACGGCACTCTTTACAAGACTCATACATGCACTTTCAGTGACTACAAGGACAACGATACCGGCTTGAACTGCTGGAAGCACGGGTTGATCTCCAACGATTCCATCACAATTGACTCAAACACTCCTGTCGGAAACTGGAAAGTCGAAGTCTACATGGACAACTACTACTCAAATGACACTTGGACCTCCTACGGACCCGTTGCAGTCACGCCTTTTGTTGTCGGAAACGAACCTGTTGCAGATTGGACGTTCATGGCGTATCTTGACGGAGACAACACTCTGGAAAATGCCAGCATCGACGTGTTCTTGAACATGGCAAAGGTAGTTTCGTCCCCCAACGTGAACATAGTCGCCCAGCTGGATAGAACGCCCGGTCAAGATGAAAGGTACGGCAACTGGACTGACTGCAAACGCTTCAACATGAAAAACGGCATGACCCCAGATTCTGAAAATGCCGTCCAAAATCTAACCGAGGTTGATATGGGAGATCCAAACACACTCAGAGACTTTCTCAACTGGTCAGTCGACAATTACCCGGCAAACCGTTTCGTCTTGGCACTCTGGGATCATGGGACCGGTTTCGTGGGTGTTTGCTATGACATTACATATGAAACAGACACTCTACTGCTTCCCGAACTTTCTGAGGCCATGACTGGACTCCCTATAATCATAGACGATGTGCTCATAGATGCCTGCAGCATGTCCATGGCAGAAGTAGCGTACCAGATTAAGGACTTCGCAAACGTCCTGATAGGCCCGGAAGGACTTGGCTACGCCCCAGCACCTTACGACAATTACCTAACGCATCTGACGAGCAATTCATTGATATCACCGTACAATTTTGCCCAGGAAATAGTCAACGACTACATAGAATGGTGCCTGCCAATCAATAACATTCCCGATGCAACGATGTCAGCAACAGACCTGACCAAAATAACGAGTTTCGCTGCAGCAATTGATACCTTCTCCGCTGTCTTGAAAGAAAAGGAAACTCTCTGGCATGAACAGATAGACTTAGCTAGGAATCAAACCACAGAATATCAAGGACCGTATGCAGGCGATGTCGGTTACTATTTTGATCTTCACAACTTCGCTCAACAAACTCTTGACCAAGTTCCTGACGGAAAGCTCAGAAACGCCTCAAGCCAGGTGATAACTGCTCTTTCGAGTGGAAACACAATAATCATGGCAAGAGACAAAAACGATCCAGGATCTTATGGTATGGCGATATTCTTCCCAGGCAGAAATACGACACGCGCGCGCGCTAACTACGACTTGTTTGCGGCCCTTTACGAGAAGACAGCCTTTGCGAAGGCCACGCAGTGGGATGAGTTCCTGAAATATCATCTGTCGGGGAACCTGCTAACCATTCAGACGAACCCCTCTTACCCCAACATGTCAGTAAGCGTCGACCAGGACAACTACACCACCACGGTTGACGGAGAACTTCAACTATACCTACCCTCAGGTTCTCATACAGTAGGTGTGGCAACCATCATCTCCACTGCACGTGATTCGAGAGGAGTTTTTACAAAGTGGGAAGACGGCAAGACTTCAAACCCCAGAACCTTCTCCCTAGACGAAGCACTGACGACCGAAGTTGAATATGAGACTCAATACCTGATGATACTGCACACAAACTTCGGTACAACGGAGCCGATTCCAGGCGAGCATTGGTGCAACATCACTTCAACTGCAAAAATCACTGCAACACCCCCGAACAGCTCATCAGGAGAAAGATATGACTGGATTGGGTGGACACAGATGAATTCTGGAAGCCTGAATACAACAAATCCAATTTCGATTCCGATGGATGGACCCATCAACGTGACCGCCGTATGGAGACACGAATATTCTCTCACAGTCACCTCTCCATATGGCAATCCTGATCCACCAAGCAAATGGGTTGAAGCTGGAACAACCATCACGGAATCGGTAGTCTCACCCTACTCGGAGACAAGCAACAGTAACACACGACATGTATGCACCGGATGGACTGGAAATGGGAGCATCCCATCTTCTGGAGCTTCCACAGCGACCAGCTTCACCTTGAACACACCATCCAGCATACAATGGAACTGGAAAACTCAGTGTCTCCTGACGGTGCACACGGATCCAAAAGGGATGAGCCCACAGCCAAACATCTCTCCCGCTGGATCCTGGTACGACATCTACACCAATGTGACGTGTACGGCGCAGGGAATAAACGGATACGCATTTCAACAATGGTCTACCGAGGACTCAAGCTGGCCTGCAGGAGTCAATCCAATAATAATGGCGATGGATGGACCCTACGACGTCACAGCTCACTACGTTCGCGCGCAAGCCTGGTGGGAGATCTTGGTCCGTCCAGATGTATTGCAAGCCATGCTTGCAGTAGTCGGAATAGTGCTCACCGCTAGTTTGGTCGGAGGCACTTGGTTCAGATCTCGCAAGAGAAGAGACATTGTCAAAGCATTCCTAGCTGAGATCGACGATGTCCATTCAAGGCTGAAGACAGATCCAAAGAAGTGTGAAGAGGAACTCTACACGCTGCGTAACACGATATTGGACGGGCTGACCGACGGCAAAATCACCGAGGACAACTATGATATACTGGACAAGAGAATAGACAAATACGTAAGCGAGCTCACGGAGAAACGAAGGGACGAACGCAAGTCCTGAGACAAGCGTGCAAAAGAGTAATCACAGAAGAGTATTAAGTGGTCATTTCTTCATAGAGCCCTTACCTTACTTTGCCCATCGCCTACCCTCAACAGTTTCCAAAGGCTAGAGCGATGAACGAAGCACAGTCCACAAGGCTTAAATTTTTGTTTAAAGATAGATGGGGACGATAGGGGGTTCGGTCTTAGACTATGAGTCAGAGAGACGAAGTGGTTATGGTCATTGACAAGCCGCACTTCACCGTCAAGCTTCACACAAGTATCCTAGAAGTGGACTTGAAAGAGGGTGCCAGAAAAAAACTCGAAGAAGCTGTAGAGTCTCACCCACACTTGCGAGACAGCATAGGTCTTCTTTTTCAAACGATTGTTCCCTTGGACGTTCCTTTGAAAGACATAGAAGCCGCAATCGTCGACGAGAAAGGACGCACCAAAATAGTGATTCCGAGGCGAAGAGACATTACCATACCACTCGAACCAGACGAATCCAGAAGGCTCGTGGAGAAGCTGAACGAGCTGATTCCGATAGAAAAGGCAAGGGCTACACAAGAATTACGTGACTCAATGAAAGCCGAAAAAGAGCTTGAGCCTACACGCGCCGACATAGAATCCGAAGAATACAGAGACAGGGCTGGCCGAATCTAAACACGCTTCTTAATTAGATTCGAATACCTGCCCAGCCAGCCATGGCAAAGTGTTTGTAGGGATTGGACAAGCAAATCGTGAAAAACCTTTTCAGATACTTGCTAACAACCTTCTAGCGGTCTACTTACATGTCAGAAGCGCGCGCTAGAAAAGCCTTGGACTTAGTGCCCGAAAAAGATTTCACGAAGAAAGATGAGATTTGGGAACGGTTGGACTACGCATCTCATCGGGCTTCAATGCAGGCTGAAAGCCTGAACGAGTTTATAGGCAGAATGAGCTAGACAATCGAGAATGCCTTGATTCGACGCTCTCTCGAACGTCCGTCATGTCAGCTTTTTCAAAGGGCTTCTCACAAAACGTTTAAGGACGGAACAGATTAATATCTCACGTCATGAAGCAGGTTGGGGGAAGACTTAGCTATGGAGGATTTTGAGGAGAAGTTTATAAAACCTATCATCAACGCTTCTTATCCTGGAACCCTGGCGGCCTTGAGCTTAGCAGTGCTTCAGATCGGAGTCAATACCACAATTCTAAGAACCGTTCTCTTGACAGGTGCCTTATCATTTCTCTTGTCGGCATTCTTCATATTCTTCTATAGCATTTATCCCGCAAGGAAAAAACTGTGGACACTCACCGCCATAGCATTCCTGCTTGGACTTTCCTGCTCGATACTGGCCGCACTGCTACTGTTCATTGTTTCATAGCCACTGTACGGCATCTTGCTCAGAGCAATTAGTACTGCGTATCGCATGTGGCCCTTCTGCATTTTCTCAAGCCAACTCGCAACCCTTTCCTCCTCTTCCAAAATTAGCTGTCAATGTCATGCACTGTAGGATTTGCATCTGGCACGCGCTAGACAATAAACTCAAAGCTCATACCATACAGCCAGATTACGCTGAAAACCACAAGCTCACTGAGTAAGTATAAGCGGACCAAGCTTAAGAATCACTGTGCCTTCAATCTCCAGAAAACACAGAACATCCCCTGGCTTAAGCCCAAACTTCCTTCTCACCTCTGTTGGCACTGTTATCTGGCCTCGAGCCGTCATCTTCGATTGACCCCTGAAAACTGCTTCTACAGTTTCTGCAGTATCAGTTTTCGTTTCCCGTTTCATTCTCAGATACCACCCCTTCTGGTCACAATATCAAATAGGAGCCGTATAAGAAAAATCTTACTATGACGCCTATGTCGTGATTTTCAAACAATCTCTTAAAAGAAAAGCAAGAGCACATGAACCATGTCAAAACGATTCATTCTGGAGGTGAAAGTGAATGGAGGAAAAAAAGGCTGTGAAGCCAAAGGAGAAAGTCAGAATATATCCTAAGATGAGAGAGCCCACGAGAATTGCGACTCTGATGAAGACCCCGATGAAGACCCCGATGAAGACCCCGATGAAGACCCCGATGAAGACCCCGATGAAGACCCCGATGAAGACCCCGATGAAGACCCCGATGAAGACCCCGATGAAGACCCCGATGAAGACCCCGATGAAGACGCCTACGAAGACACCTGTCTAGACATCGACACAATATTGATTGGGCCAATGGCAACGGCCCTTTTTGGGGCCTATTCTTTTTGAAATATTTACTGGGGAGTTAGGATATCTCCTGTGGTTATGTATCCATAGATTGCTTCTGTCCATGCTAAGAGAAGAAGATGGATTCGGCTGAAAGCTTCACTCGGATATTTTGAAACTCCGCTAAGCGATCTCCGGATGCGATAAAATGTGACCCAGTAAAACACTTGCAGGAGTGAAGCGATTGAGAGCATTGCAATCCAGAACATGGCAAAAGACGGCAGGAAGCTAAACGGGACAAGTAGGACTGAAATGATCATAATAGCCGGATAAATCCTAAGGATCTTGCGCCTCTTCTGCCCGATCTCAGCCTTTCTTTTCTCATATTCCTCGTTGACGTGACTTCTGATTCTCTCAAGCTCCTTGCACAGGGCTCTCCACCCTTTTTGAAAATCTTTTATCCTGCCTGGCAATGCCTCGAGGTTTTCAACGTTGACGTTGAAGGTCGCTTCCAACAATCCAATATCAAAATTCTCAGAGGGCTTTATAGCGTTTCGTACTTCTTGGAAACTCTGATTAATCCTCGAAAGGCTATCCTTTGACTCCTGAATGTTCTTGTCGACTGACCTCTGATTTTCTTCAAATTCTGAAAGATCATTGACTAGAACCGCCAACTCGCCGATGCTCATTTCCTTCATCGCTTTAGCCGGTGGAAGACGCACCTGGTTCAAGGTGTGAAGCTTGTAACACGTTTCTGTAAGCAGATTATCCAAGTAGCCAGACCAAGTTTCAGCCACGAAATAAGGTGCGAACAGATGAAGCTTCTTCTCTAACCGGTCCGTTCTCCCCACGAAAGTGACTCGACTCTTTATAGGCTCAAAGACGCCGACCAACTGATATTCCTGAGGCTTAGCGAGGCTTTCCCTCAAGCCTATTTCAGTGTCCACTGCCAATTTGGCCAGCGAATCATAACCGTATATGATCCGTTTCTTAAAGTTTTCACAATCACCATAGAGGTCTGTCAAGGTTAAGTCTTCCAGAAGCATCGATGGTACTATTTCCTTTTGAATCTCATATTCATGGGCAGGCTGAACCTCTATTGTCCAGACCGTACCAAATGCAGAACTGAGCAAATACAAAATTGTCTCTTTCTGCTTCTCCTCAACGGCTTTAGCGACCTCAAGAGCTCCAGAATTGCCTGAACTGGCAGATTCAGCCGCCACCCGCTGAAGCAATTTTGTCCACTTCATTTTGGCAGAAGAATAGATTCCTACGGATTTCTGAAGTTGATCTTCATGACTCAGAATGAGTTTTCCGTATGCTGTCCTGAAATCATCTTCCACATGCTTAAGGCTGTTTTTGATCTGGGTGAAAGCCAAGCTAGCCCCACCCATTTTTAGAACTGCAGCACACGAACACCCACGTTGGTTTATCTCAAAGTTTTGCACAAGCTTTTTCGCTGTCCTCTCCATTTGGGTTTTCAGCTTGCTGGAAAGCGATTTCGGAACATGTGGCGGTAAATATGCAAAAACCGACAGAGTCCGGTCAGGTATCGCCTCGATGCGAAGAGGCTTCTTCGCTGCTCTTTTGACTGCTGCCAAAAAAAGCGAGCCGTATCCTAGAACTTGCATTCCAAAGTAAAGCACAGACAGCGCACCGATCACTATCGCAGCCGCGGGAAGCGCTTGAGACGTCAAGAGAGCATGAAAGACGTTGGAAAGAGCAACCGTAACATCTTGGCTCATATAAGTAAGGAAAAGAGACGTCTGAAACACAATGTACATTATCCAACCTACTGACAGCGCTGCATAGGCAGCAAAAATCCATTTCTTACGTTTCGTCAGTCCTGATGCCTTCATCTTTGGCTTGACCCCAAAAGCTCGCCCAAGAAGGGACCACACATATCCATACGACTCTCGCCGCAAATTCGGCATGTTCAGTGCATCTGACAGAATCAAGTACCCATCTGTTTCGAAAGGAGGAGCGAAGTTGAACAATGACATGTCAAAACTGTAGAAAGCAACCATCGTCAGTATAAGAGCAGCAGGCTGAGGAAACTTCACGAATAAGAGAGCAAATGCGACAACAGACCCGATCAGAAGCGTGCTTATGTTTCCAGCCAAGTAAACCATCATTCTATGTTTCTTCTCAAGACCCCAGGCATCCGTGGTTTCAGTGTAGAACATGGGACCAAAATAGAAGAGTCCAGCGCCCATCTCCCCAGGCTCTCCACCGTAATGCACGAGGGCTAACCCATGAGCAATTTCATGGATTGCAATAACCGGCGCAAGTGCGACAAAATAGTAAAAGAAGAAACCTACCACGGAGGATCCGAGGATCTCAAAATTCGATTTGTTACCGAAGATAGAAACAAACTGACCAGCAAACAGCACAGCACCCAAGACAATGAAAATAACAGTTGCCCACAACAAAGGCCTCCTCAAGACTGAACGCATCTTGGAATGAATAGACTGGAGAAAGTGCTTGCTATGTTCAATCAACGTAAAATCCATCTCAAAGGCTGAAACAACCTTGAATCGTTTCTTACGCTTGGATTCCAGAGTCGACACCAAAAGGCTGGCTTCAGCGAAGAACAGAAGCGTTCCCAGAACAGTCTTCTCCTGGACACTTGGCTTCTGTCGCTGTACCTCCCTTACGATTTCCGGCAGGTTTCTCTTCCCATCAACTGCGGCCCAAATGAGATTTGTCAACTCGTCAGGCTCATAGTAAATGCCTGTCAGATCATTCTTCATAAGGTACGAAGACTTGCCATCCGCAATCATGGCCTTTACATGTACTCTTGGAGAAGGTAGCGGCACAAAGTCCGGATTATACAGAATCTCATACATCAAGTCCGTCTTGGACGGAGCATCCCCGCTCATTGTGCCTCCAAGCACTCTCCTCATCAATTGAAATATTGCTATTATGATATTTATGCCATTTCCTCAATTTTCGCACCAAAGATTTTGTCTTGGATAGATTTATAACATCTGAGTGACTACTTCACATTTGATCTAACATGGGGAGTGGCCGCAGGTTTGCTCTTGCAGAATTCCTGTCAAAACCACGATCTCTATACGAAATAGCAGAGCACTATGGCTTTTCAAAGAAGACCGCAGTTTTTCATCTTCAAAAAGCCGTAAAATCGGGCCAGGTGCTAGTCAGTGAAGCCCCCGCGTTTCGGACCATCAAAGACTCTAGTGGCAACTTAAGAAAACTCATAGGTTTTGTATACATCTACCAAAGAAGACCAAGTCTCATTGGCAAGGACATAAGACCGGTTCTGCCCAAAACCGACAATTCTGTTTCAGTCCGAGGCAAGACTTCACGGACAAGCTTAATTGCAGAACCTCATACATTATTCCGAAAATCATCCTTAAAGCATCAATTGCCAAGCTTCGCGTACCCTGAGAAAATGAAAACACAAAGCTGCGCAACAAAGCCAATCGGCAATCGGCCTTCAATATCAAAGCTAAATATGTCCCCTACAAGCGCAAGATCTGCAAACAACACAAGATCGGCCTGTGTGCCTCTGTCTATACATAATTCAAACAGCAAATCCAAGCCTTTTTTGTACGTGGACAAAACCCGCCTGTTTAAGGCACTGTTGGACAGATCTTTACCTTTTCTCGATCTACACGACCGGTTTTACGTGTCCAGACAAACAATAACAAGACTCGTAAAGAAAGGATTGCTGAGTGAAACTTGGGGATCCAAAGGCGTGGGAGTAACGTTCAAACTCACGAGTAAAGGCAAAACCTACCTGAGGCAACTTGAGGCAGCGTCAACTTATGAAAGAAAAATAAAGGAGAGCCCTCTTACCCGACTGAAGCAACGAACCTTCGTCTAGCGGGTTCTTTCTCAACACGCACCATAAGACTGATAGTTTGCCAAAAGCCGATGTATTAGCAGCATCGGCTTGTGTGTTCTTCGATTGTGCAGTCGGTTGGTGCACTTAGCATCATATTAGCTCTCCTCCTGGCCTGAGCGGCAAGCCCGAACTAGCACGCGCCTAGCCAATGTGTTGTGACATGCGAAGATATGAAAACATCGCCAAAGAGAAAACCTAAAGATAGACAAGATTAGCTCGCTGTGGATTCTAGGCGTGCAATGTGAGAAGATTAAAGATTAATTAGGAACCGGAACCTTCTAGCAAAGGAACTGTTGCGTGGGAATATGCCAGGTAAAGTTGTGATTTTGATGGGATCAGAGCGGGACTCGGAGTTGTGCCGTGAAATAGCCAAGCATCTCAAAGCTTTTGGTTTGGAGTACGAGTTTCGTGTTGCCTCTGCCCACAAAACCCCTGAGAAAGTCTTAGAGATTCTCAGAGAGTTTGAACAGCAGGAGATTGTTTACATCACCGTCGCGGGCAGATCAAACGCTCTGAGCGCTTTTGTCGACGCAAACACTTCAAAGCCAGTCATCGCCTGCCCGCCTTACTCCGAAAAATTCGGCGGAGCAGACATATACTCGTCTCTTCGAGTTCCAAGCGGTGTAGCCTCACTCGTGATGATTGAGCCTGAAGGAGCCGCAGTCGCCGCAGCTAAGATATTCGCTGTCGAAGACCGTGCACTGGAAAAGAAAGTGCGAAATTATCAAAACGCGAAGAAGATGGAGATCGAGAAAGCCGACGAGTCTGCTAGGAAACTGAAGTAGCGTAGGATTATGGGCAGCGTAAAAGATCTTGAAGTAATCAAGAAGCCGACAAGAGACACTTCAGGCGTGGGCAGGTTCCACTTTTCAGATCGATACTCAGTTTTCGACTGGGGAGAAATGCCTGACCAAATCGAGAACAAGGGAGCGGCTCTGTGCATCATGGGAGCATACTGCTTCGAGAAGCTTCATGAAAGAGGCATCAAAACTCATTACAGAGGCCTGATCGACATGGAGGGGAAAACTGTCAACGTTGAAGAGCTACAGCAAGAAACAAGCATCATGGAAATAGACTTGGTTAACGTGTTCAGACCTACGGCAATCATGAAAGAAGGAAAACTCCACTACGACTATCGCATGTACACGCCCAACCTGAGTAACTTTCTGATACCGCTTGAGATCATTTACAGAAACGGGTTGCCGGAAGGCTCCTCAGTCTTCAAAAGGCTGGAAGAAGGCGTAATCACGATTGAAAAGTTGGGTTTAGATCATTATCCCAAGCCTGGAGAGAGACTTTCTAAGCCGATTTTTGACGTAAGCACGAAGCTGGAAGAGGCGGACAGGTACTTGACATGGGACACGGCAAGGGAAATCGCTGGCCTGACGGTTGGTGAGGTTGAAGATGTTGAGGCTCTGCTTCTAAGAGTCAACAAGATGATAACACAGATAGCTTTGAAGGCCAATTTGGAGAATGAAGACGGAAAAATAGAACTGGCCTTCGACTCTGAAAGAAGGCTCATGGTAGTCGATGTTGTGGGAACACTTGACGAGTGCAGATTCACGTACGACGGACTGCACGTCAGCAAAGAGATCGCCAGACAGTTCTACCGAAAAACAGACTGGTACAAGGACGTTGGAGAAGCAAAGGAAAGAGCAGAAAGAGAAGGAGTCAAAGACTGGAAGAAGCTTTGCAGGTCCAGGCCACCGAAGCTTGAGCTAGGTTTGAAGAGGACGATCAGCCAGATGTACATGGCCGCCGCAAACGAATTTACAGAATCAAGAATATTTGATTCTCCAAGTCTTGCGGAAATAGTCAAGCGCTACGAAAGCCTGGACGTACGCTGACCCCAGCTGGAAACCGTCCCTAATCGCGCATGCGAAAAAGCACTGGAGATGCGTTTACCAGCAAAACGTAGTCATTTCACGAGCTTAAATCAGAAATCACAATCATTAGGCCTTGTCATTGCTCCCAATTCATAAATTATATGTTAAACTAGCAATTTCTCATATCCGAGAACGTGAACATGAAAGTCATAGACGTTCTGATCGAGATTCCCTGTTTCAAGTGTTTGTTTGTTGAACCAATAAGAGAGAGTCATCTGCACTGCAACCCTAACGAGTGCGAAAAACTGACAGATTGGCTTCTCATGCAGGTTGAACAGGATGGAAAGGCCAAGGAAACCTTGCGCCTCGCGATTGCCCACACACAGACCCCAGGCTGACGATGGCGAAGCAAATCTGAAATGGCCAGACATGTCTTCTATGTATTGAAGAATTTAACGACCCAGTCTTACGTTAAAGACTGTTCACTGCTTTTGAATTCTGCAAGTCATACTGTTGAAGCTTGGACGCTTCACAAGACATACGTCTTTGCACTGCAGAGAGAAACGTAGGCGGTGTTGGGTCAGGCGTTTAGGTGACCAGTTCATGTAGCCGGTTCGCTCTTAGTGCTCTTTTCATTTCTAGGGCTATTCGGTCGCCTGTGCTTAGTGGTTTTTTGTATTTTGCGTTTGCGTATTGTGAGCCCAAACCCATGTGAACGTTTGTGCCGCCTCCGTGTCTGAGGGCAACGTCCTGCGTGACTGGAATATGCATGTATGGGTCTCGTTCTTCGGGCACATCGTACAGACCGTAATCTACTGCGGATTTGGCTTCGTTGCCGCTCGTGTAATCCAGTTTGAAGGCTGGTTTCAGTTCATACTTGGAAACACGGTCCCATGTGATGAGGGTTTGCAGGCACCATGCGCCGATGATTCCCGGGGATGAGAATTCTCGGCAGGCGAGCAGGAAGCGGTCAGCGTATCTGTGAACGTCTTTTAACAAGGATTCTCTTAAGCTTAGTATTGCATGTGCCGTGACCTCGAATGACGGAACCTTCTTTATTTTTTGTTGGACATCCGTTGGAAGCCTCTTTATACCGTCAAGTATCGTCTCTCTTCGCTCATCGATGGAGAGGAACTGATTGGCCAAGCAGACTCTTGCCTCTTCCATGTTCACGTTGTACAGCTTGGAAAACCAGTTGTCAACGTCTCCCCACTCGCTTTTCGCATCCAACGGCGAGAAAAAGAAGTTGAAGTTCGCGTGAGGTCCGAGGACTATCTGTTCGACCCGCCCGTTCTCAAGCGCCTCCTTGCTAAGGTTTCCAGCCCGAACCTCTCTCTCAACTTTCTCTTCCAAGTCATCCGAGTCCGAAGCAAAGATGAATTCTCTTTCGAAGGCTCTGTGAGCGTGCTCAGCCTTCAGAATCATCGGTTCATCCACCGGTTTCTTGAATCTTATGCCGCCCTTGTGGACCTCGTAATCGTAAGACCTCGGCGAAGGTATGTTGGCCTTTTCTGCAAACCAGTAATAGTCTTTTTCAATTTCACCCCTGTTCTCGATTTTCAAGAGATTCCTTGAGCCGAGTATTGGAACCGCATACTTGTCTTCAATTACGCTGCAACGCTCGTCTCCACCGACATAAACCGCAAAAGCCCTGTTCGTAATCTGCATACACTCCAAATCGACAAGCTCGTCGACGTACTTGACTATGTCAGAATACTTGTCAAGAATTAATATGGTGGTTCTCCAGGTACCCTTCTTCTTTATGTCCCTAGGATCGTTAACAACGCGCAGGTCTCGCTTCACCAAGCCCGGCAAATCCTCCACAGTCTCTTCAGGTCTGCCGACCATGGGGTTTTGAAGGTAAATCCTTGCCCTGCTTGGCGTGGTGTAGATTATGCTTCTCACACCGTAGTTGCGCTGTCCCTGCCAAGCATCCAAGGCTGAATGAGAACCCAGATTCAATCCGATTGGTTCCTTATACTTCTTAGCTATTTCCTGCATCTCTTCCCTTTTTATGACCACGAATTATCACCTGCTAGACTACGCAAGCTAAACAGTCAGACATTTTTTAAATCTTTCCACATTCAGCAGCGAAAACGTTGGTGAGTCGACAACTTTAAGCGGAGTGTCACAAAATCCGCTTTCAAGGTTCTTGAAAACTCCTGGTTTTGAACAATCCTCTAGATTTCTGTTCTATTCTGTTCTTACATGTGTGGTTATAAGAAAAGTAACGCCCTTTTTCTGACGGAGAAGGGAAGCATGGCTGAATCTTGCAGCTGGCTGTTCGTTGAAAACGTACCATTGCTTTTTGACAAAGAAAGGGTCTCAAGACAGCTTAAGGTGGAAACCTGGCTTGACCTGATCCAGCTCTTGAGGGAGATAGAAAACGAAGACACTGACAAGAAAAGCCCCCAACAAGCAATAAACTACGTTGTCTAAAGGCGACAAGCCTTCAAAACCATCTCAAAACTCTCACGGTTTCTACACTTCTTGTAGAATCTCAATGCTTCAATTATTAGCTCTTTATTTTTCCTACCGATCTTTTCAACAACTTCGGCTGCAACGCCACTGATGAACAAGAACTGACAGATTGAGGTAACGTTCGCCGGCACCCGGTTCACACTGGCAGTTTCAAAATCAACGATGAACGGTCTATCTGCGCTGTCGATGATTATGTGTTTTGGCCCATGGCTCAATTCTCCATGATCCAAGCCAATGCTGTCCAAGAGCCAACACTGTTCCAAAACCTCACGCAAAACCTTCTTAACCCGAACTTTTCCAACACGTTTCCGCAGCCATACTGGAAGCAGGAAGCCGTCAACAAACTGCATCAAGAGCATATTGCTGGTATACCCTAGCAATTTAGGCCCAACTTTGAGAGAATTAGCCTTCTCCAGCATTTCTGCTTCATGCCGCATCATCGACCGGTCAGCATCCAACCTTCGGACCTTCAAAGCCGCCTTCTTCTTGTCTACGTAAGCTATTAGGACAATTCCAACGCAACCCTTGCCTAGAACGTTCACATTAGAAACTTGCTTGTCACCCCTGAACTCCAGAGCTTTGATCCCCAGCATTTGCAGTTCCTTCAGCCGCTTTTTCAGTTCCGACCTTTCAGGTCTGGGATAACTCAGAATTGCTGCATAAGGTGTGTCGTGTGTCAGTCTTTCGATCGGCACTATGAACGCTTTCTTCAAAGCTTGATACTCTCAATCGCTTTATTTTTAGCTAATCCGAACAAAAGCCAGCGCCATCGTGCTCGTTCGAGAGACTGATAGAACTCTTGACACGTCCAAAAATACGCTTTGAAGAAAGCCTGAATATACTTGGGCCAAAATGCTCACTCCAACTTCATATTCGCCATGGAAGTTTAAAAGCAAGAGGGAACATAAAAAACAATTGCAGGGAAACACCGCCATGCCGAGGTTCAGACAGACAGCGGAAATACTGAAGCTGATGAGTAACAAAGAGGCCATACGCAACGTCGGCATAATCGCGCACATTGACCACGGGAAAACGACGATGACTGATTCACTGCTTGTTGAAGCTGGGTTGCTGTCGCCCCAAGTGGCGGGCTCAGCCAGAGTCCTTGACTATCTGGAAGAAGAACAAAGACGCGGAATCACGATAAAAACGGCAAACATTTCACTCGTGCACGAGATGGATGGCCGTCCTTACCTAATCAACCTCGTCGACACCCCAGGCCACGTGGACTTCACTGGCAAGGTCACTAGAGCTTTACGGGCGATAGACGGCGCGGTCGTCGTCGTCGACGCTGTGGAAGAAGTCATGGCGCAAACGGAAACTGTTACTCGCCAAGCTCTTGAAGAGAGAGTCAAACCAGTTCTTTTCATAAACAAGCTTGATCGCCTAATAAGAGAAATGAAACTGACCCCTGCGGAAATTCAAAGCAAGCTCGCCCGCATAATCGCTGACTTCAACAACCTGATAGAGAATTATGCTGAATCAGAATTCAGGAAGAAATGGAAAGTTGACCCTGCAGAAGAAAACGTCGTGTTCGGCTCTGCTCTCCATAGGTGGGGATTCACTCTCAAAACAGCCAATGAAAAGGGTATAAAATTCGGCGACAGGGAAATTATGGAAGTCTACGGAAGAGATGAACGTCGAACACTCTCAAGGCTAATCCCACTTCACACCGCCATTCTGGACATGACGGCCAAAAACCTTCCAAGTCCCATTGAAAGTCAAAAATACCGGGTGCCGAAAATCTGGAAGGGTGACGTGAACTCTGAAATTGGTCAAGCGATGTTACACTGCGACGACGAAGGACCGACAGTGATGTGCATAACTATGGCTCAGACGGTTCCGGGAACAGGCTTGGTGGCGACAGGAAGGCTTTTCTCAGGCTCGATACAAAAGGGGGACCAAGTCTACGTGGTTGAGGCGGATAGGGAATACCATGTCCAGCAGGTTTCCATGTACATGGGAGCCTTCAGAGAAGCTGTTAACAGCGTCAGCGCCGGCAACATTGCTGCACTATCTGATCTCGGTCTGGCAAGAGCAGGGTTCACACTCGTCGATTACAAACACAAAGAAGTCATGGTTTCGTTCGAACGCGTAAAATACGTCGCGGAACCCGTGATGACCATCACTGTGGAACCCAAAAAACCCAGCAACTTGCCAAAAGTTATAGAGGCCATGAACAGACTCTCGATAGAGGATCCAAACCTCATAACCACTATTGACGAAGAAACGGGGCAGTACCTGATTAGTGGCATAGGGGAGCTTCATCTGGAAATTGCCATGAATTTCTTGAGACAGTACGTCGGCGACGTGGAACTCACAGCGTCCAGCCCAATCGCAGCCTACAGAGAAACTGTTTCAAAACAAGGTAGAACCGTCATGGCAAAAAGCCCGAACAAGGCCAACGAATTCTGGGTAGAAGTAGAGCCCTCAAAAGGCAAGTTTTTGAAACTAATGGAGAAGAACAGACTTTCGGAGCGAACTATGGAAGAGAAAATAGCTGACTTGCAATGGGAAGAGCTGGGAAGCATTTGGGCGGTCGACAAGAACGAAAACGTGCTCGTGGACTTGACTGAGGACTCTCAATACCTTCAAGATGCAAAATCCAGCATCATAACAGGGTTCCACTGGGCGTGCAAAACCGGAGCTTTATGCGAGGAACCCCTGAGAGAAGCAAAAGTTAAACTGATAAAAACGCAGCTTGACCCAAATCCAGAATTGCGCGAGCCTGCACAGATAACACGAGCCGTAAGCCGTGCAATCCTAGGCTCATTCTTGACGGCGAAACCAATCCTTCTCGAACCGATTTACAAAATAGATGTGTCTGTTCAAGCTCATTGGTTCGGCACATGTACCAGCATCATATCCCGCCGACGAGGGAAAATACTCAGCACCCTACAGAAAGGCTTTCTAACGACAATCACCGGCTACATCCCAGTCGCAGAAACCTTTGGCTTGTCCGCCGAAATGCGCTCTGCAACTTCAGGATACGCTTTTTGGCAGCTCGCCTTCGACCATTGGAACAAGATTCCAGAGAAACTTGCAAGCGAAGTTATCAAGAAACTTCGTGAGAGAAGAGGGTTACCCGAAGAGATTCCGACGCCACAAATGTTTGTGGATAAAGCTTGACTGCACAGAGGTAAGAGAGATGACAATTCAGTTAAGTTCTTCATGTCCGTTCAACCTCGATTTTACTCTCTGCTGCGGGCAAGCGTTCAGATGGAACAAGCAGGGCGATTGGTGGTACGGCGTCGTTGGGGAAGAAGTGTGCAAAATAAGTCAGAAGGGCGAAAAATTGGAGTTTGAAAGTGTGAACGCGGGTTTTGTCCAAAACTACTTTCGCTTGCACGATGATTTGCCAAAGATTTTCTTGGAGATCAATAAGGACAAGAACATTGAAGCAGCCATCAGCGAGTTCAAAGGTTTGCGCATTCTCCGCCAAGAGCCTTGGGAATGCCTGATTTCATACATCTGTGCAACCTACAAGAGTATCTCAGCAATAAAACGAATGCTGTCTAATCTTTCCAAGAGATTTGGAGAAGAGATATTCTTAGAAGGCGATTGTTTTCACACTTTTCCGAAATCAGTGAAGCTTGCGCATGCAAGTGTGCAGGAGCTGACGGCTTGCGGGCTGGGCTACCGAGCCAAATACGTCTCTGAAACAGCAAAGCTCATCTGCGAAGACACTTTCGACCTTGAACGCTTGAAAAAAACAGCTTACGAGAAAGCCAAAGAAGAGTTGATGAGTCTTCCAGGCGTAGGTCCAAAGGTGGCAGATTGCGTCCTTCTTTTTTCCTTAGAAAGGCTTGAAGCTTTTCCGGTCGATGTGTGGGTGATGCGGGCTGTTCTGAAGTACTATGCAAACCACTTTTCAGAAGAGTTTTTCAGGAGAAAGTCCACCCAAGAATCGCTAAGCAGTTCAGAATATGAGAAATTGAGCTCCTTCGGAAGAGAATACTTCGGCAATTATGCAGGATACGCGCAAGAATATCTGTACCATTATGAGCGGATGCAACGCTGATTTAGGATTTCGCATGCGCCAGAAATTCGCCTGGTACCCGTTTCGTTCTTCAACGCAAAAGAAGCATTCAAGCGGAACGATAAACTCTTCAAGCCTCGAATAATCCCAACCCAGAAAACGCTTAAATTAACTTGAAAACAGCATAATAGGAGGAAATAGGGAAACGCGGGCCCGTAGCTCAGCCAGGTTAGAGCGCCAGGCTCATAAGCGCATAGAGCGTTCAGAAACCTGTTGGTCCCCGGTTCAAATCCGGGCGGGCCCACATCTCAAAAAATCAGATGACCGCGACATTCACATTCCGCACTTTTCTGATAAGACCCCATAACGAAACGCTATTCTTGAAGTTTCAGAACAAGATCCGCAACTCTTCTCCCGAGCTCCTTGCAGTGTTCAATTTCCTTTGCGCGTGGAGCGCACACCGCCGCCGAGCCAAAATGCATGTCATCTGATCTCCCCTGGATGATCATGCCGTGGACAAGCATGGTTTCAAGAATGGCGAGCAACGTGGTTTCCGCACCCGTTGCCGTCCCACCCGCGCTCGTGAAAGCCGCACCGACCTTTCCTTCAAGTTTTCCATGCATTTTGACTGACCTGTCAATGAAAGTTTTGAGTTTCCCAGACATTTGCCCATAGTAGGTTGGTGAACCCATTATGATTCCGTCGGAACTGCAAAGGTCGTTCAGGCTTGCCTTTTCAACCTTTTTCACGGTCACCTTAACATTCTCAACCTGCTCAACGCCCTCAGCAACTGCAAACGCCATTTTCTCGGTGTTCCCACTCTCGGAATCATACACAACCAAAACTCTTGCCATCTTGCCTCACACTTCGAGTTCTTATGCTGGAATCATTTTTAAGCCTTGACTCATTCTGCTCTGATACGCTTTTTTAGCCGAATAGAACATTGTTCCACAAGCTATAAGTGTCGAAAGGTTGCCTTAAATTGAGATGAGGGATGATGGTAGCTTTACTCACGAGGGGAGAAAGGAGAGAAGGGAGCAAAAATTAACTACCATTTCCCTCATTCAATTTCCATAATCCATACGTATGTTACTTTTAAACTTTTCGTCTTTTTTGAATCGAATTTGCAAAAAACTAGGGCTAAAAAGTTCCTTTGGCCCTTCGCACGCTCATTTTCTTCTTTGAATTTCTCCGTTTTCATGAAAAGCGTATCCACCGACTTGAAGTTCAGTATGATAATATCATCCTTATTTGATTCTAAAGATTTTCTATTCCCAACCCTATGCCAAGACCATGTCAGAAAAACAGGGTTTAGCTGAAACTCTTGATGATTTCGTCAACCGTCAGTATTCTTGCGTTGTAAATGTTCTTTAAGTATTTCAATCCTTGTTCATGGTCTTCTTGTGTGAAAGCCTCCACGCCATCCTTCGCCGCCATTATCTTGTAGCCCCTGAAGAATGCATCTGCAGCCGTGTGTCTTACGCATATGTTGGTATGCAACCCGGTCAGGATGACCGTTTTAACGCCTTCGTCACGGTACAAATTCCTAAGAAGCATGTCCAATCCTGTTTCGTGAAATCCGCTGTACGTTCGCTTTTCAACGACGTAATCTCTTTTTTGAGGTTTGAGCTCAGGGATGACTTGTGCTCCGCTCGTGCCCTTTATCGCGTGTTTTCCCTATCTCTCGACGACTTCTTCGTCAACAGGAAGGTGAGCATCGTTGCTGTAGACAACGGGCACTTTGTGTCTGCGCGCGGCCGCTATCAACTTTTTCAGGTTTGGAATAATGTGCACGGCCCTTTCGCACTTCAAACCTCCGGTGACGAAGTCGTTTAGCATATCGAGAACAATCACGGCTTTGTTGTTCACGGAACCAGCTCCTTGCTAGATTCTGGTGCAAAGGATGAAAAAAAGTTTATGGTAACTCACTTTTCAGCTTCTAGAGTATACGGGCCCTTTGTAAGCTTCTCAGCTTTGCCTTCTTGCACCAGAACGGTGTCTTCTATGCGAATGCCCCCGAAGTTCGGAATGTATATACCAGGCTCATTTGTCACAACGTTCCCGGCGACCAATCTGTCTTCACTGGTAGCTGCGAGCGCTGGCGGTTCATGAATTTCCAAGCCTACGCCGTGACCTAAGCCGTGGTCAAAGGGTTCGTACCCTGCATCTCGTATCGTTCTCCGGGCTATTTGATCTATGTCTTTGGCTTTTGCTTTGGCCCTTATGGCCTGATTGGCCTTTTCCTGAGCTGTTTTGACGATTTGGTACATTCTTTCTTGCTTTTCGGAGGGCTTTCCAGCCACTATGGTTCTTGTCATGTCGGAACAGTAATGCTCATAGATGGCGCCTATATCCACGACGACAAGGCTGCCTTCGCCGATTTTTCGGTTCGCGCATCCGCCGTGGGGATACGCCGAACGGATGCCTGAGGCCACGATGGTGTCGAATCCTGTTCCCCAACCGCCTTCCTTGCGCATCGCGTGCTCGATTTCCGCTGCAACTTCAATTTCGGTGACTCCCGGTCTTATAGTCTCATACGCTGCCTGCATGCCCACACTGGTTATCTTTCCGGCTTTTCGCATGAGTTGAAGTTCTTTCTCATTTTTTACTTTGCGCAGCTTCCAGATGAGACCACCCTGCACCTTCAATCTTGCGCGCCCGCGGAGACCTTTGACGAGCAGGCGATAGTAATCATAGCTTAACGTGTCTACAGCAAGTTTCTCGATCTTGAAAGCTTTAAGGATCGGAGTGAGTCTTTCAGTCAGTTTTTCGCCCGCTTTGATAAGTTCAACCTTGAAGCCTCTTGCTTCCGCCTTCGTCTGTTCGTAATTATTACCGAATACGTAGACAGTGTTTTCGCCTTTCCTCGGAATCAGCAAGCAGAACGCGCCCGGAGTTCCAGTCAAATACAACAGGTTTTTTTCGTTGCAAACCAAAAATGCGTCAATGTCCTTCTTCTCGAAGGCCAATTCCCTAAAAGCATCCATTCTATCCAACGTTTTTCACCGTTACAAAAGAAGTCGTCTAGCACTTCAAGCTAAAATGCCTTGCCCCTTCGTTCAGCCACCGCTTACGATGGGCATCAAGACTACGTGGTCTCCATTCTTGAGTTTCGTTTCTACCCCGTTCAACTGATTAAGCAGATAACCATTAACCGTGGCTATGAAATTTGACTTTATGTCTTTGCCACCAGCTTCATAAATAGCCTTCTTGAACGATTCCCCATGTTTCTCAGAAAGCATCACAAGCAAGTCGCTGATTGAAGAATTATCCTCAATCTCAATCTCTTCTTCCCGTCTGCTCCCCAGTATGTTCTTGATGTGACCCAGGTACTCAACTGTAACTCTCAAACCAGGCATCAGAACGCCATTGATATCTAGATTTGAGGTCGCTATATATCTGTTTCAGTGCGCTCTCAGTTCTTGAACAGAGCTGCTTTCTGATAATTCTTTTATGCTTCCCATACAGTCTAGCTTTGAGGTGCTTTCAGTGACACACGACAAACAAAAACTGGATGAGATTTCTCGGCGTAAAGAGAAATGGGAAGCTGAGACAGTTTTGAGAAGTTTTGAAAAGCTTCCAGAGAGAGGCGAGTTTTCAACGACTTCTAGCATTCCTGTAAGTCGAGTTTACTCTCCCATTGAGGTTGCAGACGTCGATTACATGCGTGATTTGGGGTTTCCAGGGGAGTTTCCTTTCACCCGAGGTGTCTATCCAACGATGTACCGGGCGAGACTCTGGACTATGCGGCAATATGCAGGCTTCGGCACTGCGGAACAGACAAACCAGCGTTTTAAGTACTTGCTGAGCCACGGTCAAACGGGCCTAAGCGTGGCTTTTGATTTTCCAACGCAGGTTGGCTATGACTGTGACCATCCGATGGTGCTCGGCGAAGTCGGCAAGGTAGGTGTCAGTTCAAGCACGCTACGGGACATGGAAGTCTTGTTTGACGGGATTCCCCTTGGCAAGGTCACCACTTCAATGACAATCAACGCCCCGGCAAACGTTCTACTTGCAATGTACGCTATGGTAGGACAGAAGCAAGGGGTTGAGGAAGCTCGGCTCGGGGGCACGGTTCAGAATGACGTTCTAAAAGAGTACGTTGCCAGAGGCATGTACATTTTCCCGCCTAAGCCCTCGATGCGCATGGTAACAGACATTTTCGAGTACTGCTCCCAGAGCATGCCTCAGTGGAACACTATAAGCATAAGCGGTTATCACATCCGCGAGGCAGGTTCGACAGCAGTTCAGGAAGTTGCTTTCACCCTTGCCAATGCCATTGCGTACGTGCAGGCTGCTATTGACAGGGGGCTGGATTTGGACAGGTTCGCCGGCAGGTTGTCATTCTTTTTCGCAGCACACAACAACTTCCTGGAAGAGATTGCGAAGTTCAGGGCCGCACGTCGTTTATGGGCCCGAATTATGAAGGACCGCTTTGAAGCCAAGAGCCCAAATTCCTGGATGCTGCGGTTTCACACTCAGACCTCAGGTGTTTCACTGACGGCTCAACAGCCGCACAACAACATTGTACGCGTGGCGTTGCAGGCGTTGTCAGCTGTTTTTGGCGGGACGCAGTCTCTGCACACGAACTCTTTTGATGAGGCTTATGCGCTGCCAAGTGAACAGGCAGTCACCGTTGCGTTGAGAACGCAGCAGATAATCGCTCACGAGAGCGGCGTGGTCGAAACCGCAGATCCCTTGGCAGGTTCCTATTGCGTCGAGTCTCTGACGAATGAGATTGAGGAAGGAGCTCAGAAATACATTGAATACATCGACGGCATAGGCGGGGCAGTTGCAGCTATCGAGAAAGGATTCATGCAACGTGAAATCACCGAGAGTGCCTACCGTTTCCAGAAGGAGGTTGAAACCAAGAAGCGAATCGTGGTAGGCGTGAACGACTTCCTGAGCGAAGAGAAAGTTCCGATGAAACTGTTGCAGATTGACCCAACGATTGAAAAAAGGCTTGTTGAACAGTTGAAGCTGGTTAAGCAACGAAGAAACGAAGCCAAGACGCTGGAAGCCTTGCACAAGCTTCGAGGCGCGGCTGAACAAGAAAATGTGAACCTGATGCCTTTCATACTCGAAGCCGTAAAGCAATATACCACTTTAGGCGAGATCTGCAGCACTTTGCGTCAGGTTTTCGGTGAATACAAACCACCCTCCATATTCTAGCTTATTACGAAAAGCGTTTCGCCTTCGTTCACCGGCGTTCCCTCAGCAACGTTTACCTCTCGGATAGTTCCTGTCTTTGGTGCCATGATTTCGTTTTCCATTTTCATGGCTTCAACTACGCATAAGACTTGACTAGCCTTAACTTGGTCGCCCTTCTTCACTTTGACCCGAACTATCTTGCCTGTCATGGGTGCAGTCACCGCACCTTCAACAGTGACTTTTCTATTGGTAATGGTCTTCTTTATTGCCGCTTGTGAAGTTGGTTCAAAACCTATCAGTGCCTGTCTCCTGTTGGCGATCTCGACTCCCACTTCAAATCTGGCATCTTCAACCTTGACCGGAATCTTCTTTCCCCGTTCAGTTTTAGAAAGCTCGATCTTGTAGGTTTTGCCGTCTATTTCTATGACAAAGGCATTTTCTGATGTGATTCCATCACTTTGAAGTTTGATTTCCCGAGGTTTGCCGTCTATCTTGGCCGCAAAAGAGTTCGGCGATGTCCGGGTCAGTTCGATTTTTCTTGGTTTGCCTTCTATGACTGCTTCATAGTCAGGCATTCTATGCGCCCCTCTCTGTCAGGTTTTGGCGACCCGCGAGAACCCAAGGCGATATTGTGCCCTTGGGCCGCTGTGGTACGAGTGCCCGCAAGCCCGAGTTGCATGTGGTGAAGGTGGCGATTGTGGCGGTTAATGCTGCAACTTCTTCGAGTTCGGCAAGTCTTTCAGGCGGAATTGCCGCATTAGCCTCTTCGCGTTTGGCTTTTCTCTTTTTGAAGAATTCCAAGGCTGTTTGCGGGAAGAGTGCATAGGTAAGTCTGTCTTCCTCGGTCTCCAAATAGGGCTTCACATAGTCTGGGATCTTGTCTAACGCTGGTTCTAGCTGGTCGGCTGGACGGCCCGTTATGGGTTCTTCATCGCCGATGATTTTCTTCTTGACTTTTGGGTCAATTGGTGCTGGAGGTTTTCCATATAGGCCTCGAACATAGTCTTTTATTTCTTTGGGGACGATGCCGTAGCGTTTGCCTGAAATGACGTTCAGAACAGCTTGTATCCCGACTAGCTGGCTGGTCGGCGTTACGAGCGGCGGATACCCCAGTTCTTTTCTGACTCTGGGCACTTCTTCGAGAACCTCATTGAGTCTATCGAGCGCTTTTTGCTCGCGCAGCTGCTCCAGCAAGTTGGAAAACATTCCGCCTGGAATCTGATGAACGATTATTGAGGGATCAACTCTTTCAGCTTTTGGGTTGATGAGTTTTAACGGATCATAGTATTTGTCGCGAAGCTCTCGGAAATACTGGGCTATCTCGTCCAATAGTTTACTGTCTAGGCCTGTGTCATATGGGGTTCCCTTAAGCGCAGCCACGACGGATTCTACAGGTGGCTGGGATGTGCCCCATGCCAGTGGCGAGAAAGCGGTGTCGAGGATGTCTACGCCTGCTTCGCATGAGCGCAGGTAGGTCATCATGACCATTCCGCTTGTGCTGTGGCTGTGCAGGTGTACAGGCAAGCCTATTTCCTTTTTCAAAGCCGTAATCAAGTCGTATGCAGGTTGTGGTGCGAGCATGCCGGCCATGTCTTTTATGCAGATAGAGTCGCAGTCTAGTTCAGCCAGTTCTTTCGCGAATTCTACGAAGTGTTCGACAGTGTGAACGGGACTTGTTGTGTAGCTGATTGTTCCTTGGGCATGCTTGCCGACTTTTTTGACTGTTCTAATGGCGACTTCCATGTTTCTAACGTCGTTCAAAGCGTCGAATATCCTGAAGATTTCAACACCGTTTTCGGCAGCCCTTTCCACGAACTTTATGACGACATCATCCGGGTAGTTGCGATAACCGACCACGTTTTGTCCACGCAGGAGCATTTGTAGAGGTGTTTTTTTGACATGTTGCTTCAGTTCTCTGATCCGTTCCCAAGGATCTTCGTTCAAAAAGCGTATTGCAACGTCGAACGTTGCCCCACCCCATGCCTCGAGAGAAAAAAAACCGACTTGATCCATTTTCTCAGCAATTGGAAGCATAGTCTCAGTTCGCATCCTAGTGGCCAGTAAGCTCTGGTGTGCGTCTCGGAAAGTGGTGTCAGTGATTTTTACAGGTTTCGAGGCCAAACTGATTAGCTTCCCGTCATTGTCTGTATTTCGAATGTGAAAATGAGGTGAAGCTCTATTAATTCATAATGGTACGTTCGAGTGCTTCCTGGATGGACGAGCTTCGCGTTTTGTAACTAGACTTTCGAGGGCGCTGATGAGCTTCGGTCGGGTTTCCGAGGGTTCGATGACCTCGTCTATGTAACCCTTCTGTGCGGCAATGTATGGACTTGCAAATTTCTGGCGGTACTCACTCACAAGCTCGTTGTGTTTCTGCTGAGGGTCTTTGGCTTCAGCGATTTCCTTTCTGAAAATTATGTTGATGGCCCCGTGGGGTCCCATTACCGCGATTTCGGCTGTTGGCCACGCATAGTTGATGTCGGCGCCTGAGTGTTTGCTTCCCATAACGTCGTAAGCTCCACCGTAGTCTTTTCTTAGGATGACCGTTATCTTCGGCACTGTGGCTTCACAATAGGCGTACAAGAGTTTGGAGCCGTGTTTGATTATTCCGCCGTGCTCTTGGTCAATGCCAGGCAGGAAGCCAGGCACGTCTACGAATGTTATTATCGGGATGTTGAAGGCGTCGCAGAAACGGACGAACCTGCCTGCTTTCATTGAACTGTTAATGTCCAATGCGCCGGCGTAGTGCGCGGGTTGATTAGCCACTATTCCTATGGTTCTTCCGTTTAAGCGTGAGAAGCCTATCACGATGTTCTGCGCCCAAAGAGACTGAATTTCGAAGAATTCACCCTTGTCCACCACCCGAAAAATGATTTCTTTCACGTCGTAAGGTTTGTCAGAGTCGTCTGGAAGCAATTTGGCCAAGCCCTCATCGATGCGGTTCGGGTCGTCTCCAGCTTCAACAGTAGGGGGATCCTCCAAGAAGTTGCTAGGCAAGTAGCTCAGAATCTTCTTTACGATTTGGATGCACTGTTGTTCGTCTTTTGCGATGAAGTGGGCAACGCCGCTGGTTTGACTGTGAACCATGGCCCCACCAAGGTCTTCAAAAGACACCTCTTGCCCCAGCACCGTTTTTACCACGTCTGGGCCTGTGATGAACATATGGCTTGTCTTGTCCACCATGATTACGAAATCGGTCAAGGCCGGCGAGTAGACGGCTCCACCGGCACAAGGTCCCATCACAGCTGAAATCTGCGGTATTACTCCTGAGCTTATTACGTTTCTGAAGAAAATGTCACCGTACCCCGCGAGGCTTGCCACACCTTCCTGAATTCGGGCTCCGCCAGAGTCGTTCAAACCTATGACTGGTGCGCCTGTTTTCAAGGCTAAATCCATTAGTTTACACACTTTTTTTGCAAACATCTCGCCCAGCGAACCTCCGAAAACTGTGAAGTCCTGCGAGAAGACATAGACGAGTCTGCCGTCTATCGTCCCGTAGCCTGTTACCACGCCGTCGCCAAGAAATTTTCGGTTGGAGATACCAAATTCTGTGCATTGGTGAACGACAAACTGGTCAATCTCGTTAAAGCTGCCTTCGTCAAGCAAGAGTTCAATGCGCTCTCTGGCCGTTAACTTGCCTTTGGCATGCTGCTCTTCGATTCGCTTCTGTCCGCCACCAAGTTTGGCCTGCTCCCTTAAATCTTTCAACCGACTCGTTTTCTCGTCGACTGAAGGTTCCTTTGTTGCGGTCATGCTTCATTCCCTCGATTTTGGCAGTAATATTGTTCTATTAAGTATTTAGAACATATGCAGATTCTGGGAAGTGCCCGCCAAGCTCACGCAGAAGACAAGAATTAACGTCCAAAGCTGAAAGACAACAGGAAAGACATATGCGCATTGGACCCTACTTCTTGTCGGAGACGTGCATGCGGTCTTGATTGAAAAAGTAACTGCAGATTCGATGACACACCCCAAGGGCTCTTCATCATCTGTCAAGAAGATTGTGGCTTTTTTGCTAGTTGCGGTGATTCTTGGTTTTCTTCTGTGGAATGCTCCGTTATTGGTGGAGATTTTTCAGAGAATGTTTGGACTGCATCAATATCCAACCTACAGCCATGATGAACTGCTGAATTATACACTGTCCCTAGTCAATTCTGACAGATCCCAAAACGACCGGCCAAACGTAACCCTCAGTTCAGTCAGCTCAGGTCAACAGCACGCTAACGACATGCTTGAACACCATTTCTTCAGCCACTGGGACACGAATGGCTACAAACCATACATGAGGTACACCTTGGCCGGAGGAAGAGGCTCTGTAGAAGAAAATATCGCATGGTACTATTGTAGCGGCTCTTTTGACGCAAAAGAAGTCTTGAAAGACTTGGAATGGCAAATGATGTACAACGACTCTGGTTCTAGTTGGGGTCATATGCACAACATTCTAAACCCTTCACACAATAAGGTCAATGTTGGGATAGCCGTCGACAACAACAACCTGTATTTAGTCCAAGACTTTGAAAACGATTACATACAATGGTCCACATTCAATGTCTCCACAACAAATGAAGTGACAATGATCGGGACGCTGGAAGGAGAGAGTCTGCCCATGAGCCAGATAAGCATCTTCTACGACAGCCTACCCTCAAGCCTGACAACCGAGCAGCTAGAACAGCCTCCTTACAGCGACGGCTACAGCACGGGTGATTTTGTGGGCATGACTCTTCCACTGGGCTATAAGTCAAACAATGGCGTTACAATAACGGCACGAACGTGGACTCAGACTGGCCAAGCGCTACAGATACTGTTCAACCTTTCTCCAGCTTTGAACGCACATGGCAAAGGCGTCTACACGTTATGCCTTCAACTAAGCGCGAGTACAGCAGACGCGTTGACAAGCTACTCAATTTCGTGCACCTAACGCTTCCCGAGGACAACGTCACCCACAACGATTCGTCTTACTGTTCCATCTTCAAGCCTGAGAATCAGCGCACCCTCAAGATCAACGTCTAACGCCAAACCGTTCAACCTTTCATTTTGATCTGTAACCACCACCATTTGACCTAGAAACCCTGCGTGCCTTTTCCACCTTTCTAACAGAGGAACAAACCCGGCTTCTACATATCTGTCGTAACTCCTCTCCATCTCCCCCAGCAACGCCCTAAACAAACTTTCCAAACGGATTTTTTTGCCAAGCTCATCCTGAATAGAAGTTGCGGTAGTTTTCACAGATTCCGACAAAACGTTATGCGCACAAAAGTTTGCGTTCACCCCAACGCCCAAGATGACATAGTTGACTTTTTCGCCTTTCGTGCTCATTTCGGCGAGTACACCGCAGATCTTCTTGCCGTTCACGAGCACATCATTGGGCCACTTTGTTTCGGTTCTCAGTCCGTACTTCTCACTCAAGATCTCAGCAACAACCAAACTGGCCACAAACACCAGCTTCATAGCATCACTGGCTTTCTGATAAGGTCGAAGAACGATTGAGAACCATAATCCACCTTTGGGTGAGATCCACTCTCTCCCAAGTCTTCCTCGTCCAGCCGTCTGAGCCTGCGCCAATGTGACTGTTCCTTCTTCTGCACCTGTCTCCGCAAGTTCCTTGGCCCAATCACTGGTCGAGTTGACTTCGCGACTGAAAAAGATGCATTTCCCAAAATGTCTAGTTTGCAAACTCTTCTTAAACTCTTCAAGTCTTATGTTTGCAGACACCGAAGGCCCGCCGTTAAGGCCCTTGACAAAGCTCCAGAAGGACGCCTCCTGTGCTCTTTGGATGGACAAAAGCTATTTTCTTTCCCTCTGCACCCGCCTTCGGCTTCTCATCAATCAACGTTAAGCCCTTCTGTTTAAACTTTTCAAGCACGACTTCAATATCTTCAACCTTCACAGCTAGATGGTGTATACCTTCTCCACGGGATGCAAGGAACTTTGCGATTGTGCTTTCATTATCAAGTGGTTCCAACAGCTCAATGCGCGTTTCGCTACCGATTGAGAAAAACGCCACTCTGACCCTTCGCTCGGCCAAAACGTGAATGCCTTCGAGCTTCAGACCCAAAACATCCCGATAAAAACCAATTGCACCATCTAGATCCCTTACGGCAACTCCGATATGATCCAACCCGCTGATCGACACATCCATCAACCTTTTTCAACAACGTTAGAAAGCTTATCAAGCAGGCTATAAAGAGTTTCTAAACTTTCAACCAAAGAGGAGTCGTGAAACACTCACATGTGGACAAGAGTTAGGCTTAGCTCCAACTTGTGTCAGCATGAAAAGCGCGGGCAGCCGCAAACGTTTTTAAATGATGCCTAAAATATCAGTGATCCATGCCTGACAAAGTCCACTGTGCTCACATTCTTGTGAAAACGGAGCAGGAAGCCAAAGCCATACTAGAACGGCTGAACAAAGGCGAAAGATTTGCAAACATAGCCAAGGAAGTCTCACTTTGTCCATCTGGAAAGCGTGGCGGAGATCTTGGCACGTTCACCAGAGGGAAGATGGTTAAGGAATTCGAAACCTGCGCATTCACCCTTCAGAAAGGACAAATCTCACCTATCGTGAAGACGAAATTTGGGTACCACATAATAAAAAAACTGGATTGAGCATCGTCGGCACCTCATTGGCGACAAAGGGTGCAAATTGATGAACTTTCACAGTTTTAGCAACGCTTTATTATGCCAGCGAAATTTCTGAGGATTTCTTCTCCATGCTCGGTATTGTTTACTTCAGGATGAAATTGAACACCATAATACTGCCTTTTCAAATGCTTAACAGCTTGCACACTGCAATTCTCGGACAGGGCAAGCACTGTGAACCCGTTTGCCACCTTCACCTCATCGTTATGCGACTCCCAAACAAGGAACTCTTTAGGCAACCCCTTGAATAGGTCATCCTCTTCAATGACAATTATTCTTGCCAGCCCGTATTCTGGAACCTCAGAGGGCCCAGCCTTTCCACCGCAATACACAGCCATCAACTGAAGCCCCACGCATATGCCCAGAATCGGCCCCTTGAAATCCTGCAAGTAATCAATACACTTGCCCAGTTTCGGAGACTCCCAAGCGATTCTAGGTGCTCCCCCACTCAAAATCAACGCGTCAGCCTCTATTTCATCTACAGGCGTAGTGTTAGCTATTATCTTCGAATCGCAACCGAGTTCCTTCAAGACTCTCCAAATCCTGTGAGTCCATTGGCCACCGTTGTCAACAACGTGAACTCTAACAGGCCTACTCATACTCAATCGTCCCCGGAGGCTTGTTCGTCACATCAAAAACAACTCTGCTTACATCATCCTTCAGAGTATTCGTAATTCTCACAGATATTCTCTCTAACACCGTGTGAGGTATCTTTGAGTACGCAGCGCTCATTCCATCCATGCTTTCAACCGCGCGAACTGCAACAATGTTCCCGTAAACCCTCACGTCACCATGAACCCCAACCGTTTTGCATGGCAGCAACACGGCAAAGTACTGCCATGGCCTGCTCATCTCCTTGCTCGCGACAGCTTTTTCGATTTCTTCTTCTACGATTGCGCAAGCTTCTCTTACGATTCTCACGTTAACTTGATTAGCCTCGCCAAGTATCCTTACGGCCAAGCCGGGGCCTGGAAACGGTTGACGCTCATAAAGCTCTGATGGCAGACCCAGCTCTTTCCCAACGATTCTCACTTCATCTTTGTATAAGTCTCTCAAAGGTTCGACAATTTCGAAGTCTATTTTCTCAGGCAGACCTCCGACATTATGATGAGACTTAATTCTGTCCCTCAGCCCGCCCCCGCTTTCTATCCAGTCTGGAGCGATAGTTCCTTGAACAAAAAACCTCGCGCTCTCCCCTTTGGCAACTTCCTCAAACACTCTGATGAACGATTCACCAATAATTTTCCTTTTCTGCTCAGGGTCAACCACACCCTTAAGTTTCTCATAGAACCGTTCTTTGGCATCCACAACGATGATGTTCAAACCTAGCTTTCTCAACATATTTCTGTTGTTTTCTATCTCGTCCTTTCTCATGTAACCAGTATCCACCAAAACGCAATGCAAGTTTCCCCCAACAGCCTTGTCTACCAAAATCGCTGCTGTAGTGGAGTCGACACCGCCGGAAACGCCTATGACAGCAACGCCCTTTATCTTGCCAGAAAGTTCTCTAACGGTTTCTTCTATGAATCTTGCAGCATTGAACATGAGACTATCACAAGGTAGGATTGATAAGGGGACTATAAAAATCTTGTAAAGCGCGTTTCCAGAATACACTCGACCAGACGAACATTGTTACCGGGTAGAAGCCTGGAAAAACTATAAAGCAAAGGTCACAGATTTACCTAATCTCCAATCAATAATTAAAATAGGTGAAATCTGTGGAGACATTCACTCACGATATAATTATCGTCGGAGCTGGCTTAGCTGGTATGAGGGCTGCTCTCGCAGCTGCTGAAGTTAACAGCAAACTGGACATAGCAGTCATATCCAAACACCACCCTCTGCGATCGCACTCTGTCTGTGCACAGGGCGGAACAGCAGCCGTCACAAACGAAAAAGACTCCTACGACCTCCATGCCTACGACACTGTGAAAGGTGCAGACTTCCTCGCGGATCAAGACGTTGCGGAATTCTTCGCCAAGCAAGCGCCAAGGGAAATAGTTCTCACAGAACACTGGGGATGCCCATGGAGCAGGACGGCAGATGGAAAAATAGAGCAAAGAGCATTCGGCGGACACACTTTTCCAAGAGCATGCTTTGCGGCTGACATGACAGGGTTTCACGAAATGCACGCAGTATACGGAAAAGCCACGTCTTACAATAACATAAAATTCTACGACGAATGGTTCATGACATCCCTGATTGTCGAAAACGCAACTGCAATAGGTCTTACGGCTTTGGAAATGAAAACAGGCCGAATGTTCGCGTTCCAGGCTAAATCAATTGTGATGGCCACTGGAGGCCATGAACGAATTTACGAGTTCACCACCTTTTCCCACACGACAACTGGTGACGGCATGGCAATGGCTTACCGGGCGGGTGCAGCATTAGAAGACATGGAGTTCGTCCAGTTCCACCCAACAGGCATGGTGCCCTCGGGCGTGTTGATAACAGAAGGGGCGCGAGGAGAAGGAGGCTATTTGATAAATGTTAATGGCGAACGCTTCATGAAACGATACGCACCTGAAAAAATGGAGCTAGCTCCAAGAGATGTGGTTTCACGAGCAGAACAAACAGAATTACTGGAAGGAAGAGGCTTACAGGGACCCTACGGAGCTTACATAGCCATAGACCTTAGACACTTGGGCGAAGAGAAAATAAACCTACGGCTACCGCTCATCAGAGATGTCGCGATAAAACTTGGCGGAGTGGATCCCGTCAAAGAACCGATACCGATTAGGCCAGCGGCTCATTATTCGATGGGAGGAATCAAGGCCAACATGAAGACAGAGACACCGATTTCAGGTTTATATGCCTCAGGAGAATGCTCATGCCTAAGCCTACATGGAGCAAACAGACTGGGCACAAACTCCACGGCAGAATGTCTGGTTTTCGGCGCAGTCTCGGGCGAACAAGCAGCTAAACACGCCTCATCGGCGAGCTTACATGAACTCCCACAGGAGAAATTGGCTGCAGAAGAAGGACGAGTCTTCAACCAAATCTTGGGAAGCGAAGGCACCGAAAGAGTTTCCGATATCAGAGATGAAATGAGACGCATAATGAATGAGAAGGCATGGATATACAGGAGAGGAGACCAGCTTGAAAGTGGCCTGAAGGAGATTAGACAGCTTAAGCAGAGGTTCAAGAAGATTAAAGTTCAGGACAAAGGAAGATCCTTCAACACTGGAATGTTGAATGCGTTGCAGCTTGATTTCATGCTGGATCTTGCCGAAGTGACCATGGTCAGCGCCCTACCACGAAACGAATCACGAGGAGCACACTCAAGAACGGACTATCCAAAACGCGATGACCAAAACTGGCTAAGGCACACACTCGCCTACTACACGAAAGACGGACCGAAACTGGAGTATATTCCAGTTACGATGACGAGGTGGCCGCCTGTGGCCAGAACCTACTAGGAGAATGAATGGACATGAGCACCAGGGTAGAAAAAACGGTTGAATTCAACATAAGCCGATTTGACCCCGAACAGAAAAAACACTACGAATCAACGTTCAAAGTTCCCATTCGTCGAGGAACAACCCTTCTTGACGCCCTGCTTTACATCAAAGATCACCTTGACGAGTCTCTCACGTTCAGGCAATCATGCAGGATGGGCATTTGTGGAGACTGTGCGATAAACGTTAACGGCAAACCAATGTTAGCATGCTACGCGCAAGTGCTTGATCTGAACGCAGACTCTTTGACAGTCGAACCGCTTTCAAACGCTCCCGTGATAAAAGATCTGGTTGTTGACATGCAACCGTTCTTTGAAACCTACAAGAGGATCAAGACTTTCCTGATTAAACCTGAAGAGGAATTCAAGAAACCTAATGTATTCTCTCAAAGCCCCGCGGATCTTAAGAAATACTGGGACTTGACACTTTGTATCAAATGCTCTATCTGCAACTCAGCTTGTCCAGCAGTGATAGACGAGAAGTTCCTAGGACCCTCCGCGTTGACGTCTACGTACCGATTCCTCACAGATTCAAGGGATCAAGGCCAGGATGAACGGTTGAAACCAATGGCCGACAACATCTGGCTCTGCACCCAATGCAACTCGTGCACGATGTTCTGCCCCAAAAAACTTACCTGTGCAAACGCCATAGTTGACGATCACAGTCTCCTGGTAGAAGCTGGGAGCATACCGAGAACCGTCAAAGACGTGCTTGAAAGCGTGTACAAGTACCACAACCCCATGGGAACAACACAGGCTAAACGGATGGAGTGGGCAAAAGATCTGAACGTTAAAACGTTTCCAACAACCACAAAAGCTGACGTCTTGTTCTTTGTCTGCTGCTCAAACGTTTACGATCTGAGAAACCAGGAGGCCGCAAGAACAATGACTTCAATTTTCAACAACATGCACGTCTCCTTTGCAACACTAGGCGCTGAAGAATGGTGCTGCGGAGACCACATGTTGAGACTCGGGGAAAAAGGCCTGTTTGAAGAACTCGCCGACCACAACATCTCCACGTTCAAGAAATTCGATGCCCAGAGAATCGTTACGTTGTCGCCGCACTGCTACAACACTTTCAAGAATGACAAGCCTTACAGCGATGCTGGCCTGAACGTCCAACATTACACCCAATTCCTCGCCGAGGCAATCGAAAAAGGCAGCATCAAACTTTCGAAGCCCCTGAAGAAGAGAATCGCCTACCACGATCCTTGCTTCTTGGGCAAACGCAACGACGTGTTTGACGCGCCACGGCAGATCTTGCAGTCGATGAAGGGTTTAGAACTTGTCGAAATGAGAAGGACAAAACAGAGCAGCTTCTGCTGCGGCGGAGGAGCTGGAAGGGTGTGGACAGAAGACGCATTGCCTGAAAAGAGACCCAGCACAAATCGGATCCGAGAAGCCCTCAGCCTCAACGTTGACGCTGTAGCCGTGGCCTGTCCATACTGCGTCACGACCTTAGAAGATGCGGTAAAAGTGCTGGACGTTGAAAACAAGATTTCAGTGAAGGACATCCTGGAACTCATTAAAGAAACACTGTAAACTCTAAGAATGCCTATATCCCATTCTTTTTTTCCCTGGTGAATCCATTAACAAAAGGTTGATTCATCTTCGTTCAAGAATCAGATTTTGAAACGATAAATTAATATCAATCATGCAGGTTCGTTAACAACCAGAATGATGTAGAGGGAACAGTATTGTTTGGTTATGCTGGGCGTGTACTTTATGTTGATTTAGCATCAGGAAAAACTCACACGGAACCTCTGAACGAAGAGTATGCTAAGAAATACATAGGCGGAATAGGCCTCGGAATGCGACTGTGGCTGGAAAACTCTAAGCCTAAGACAGACCCGTTCGACCCGGAAAATCCGCTCGTCATCGCAAATGGCCCCATATCGGGCACGATGTGGCCCACAGGCGGAAATGGACACGCTTTTGTTTCCAAGTCCCCGCAGAGCTTTGGAATCGGCGAAGCTAAAGCTCACGGCACTTTTGGAACGGAGTTGAAGAGAGCGGGATACGATGCCGTGATCATCAAAGGCAAAGCCGAAAAACCAGTTTACCTCTGGATTGACGATGACTCAGTTCAACTCTTGGATGCTTCGGGCTTAATGGGAAAGTCGACTGGCGAAACCGAAGACGCCATAAAAGAAGAGCTGGGAGACTACTACATTCGAGTTGCATCAATAGGCGTCGCCGGCGAAAAGCTTGCCAGAATGGCATGCATCATTAATGACAAGACCAGGGCGGCAGGAAGAACCGGCCTGGGCGCAGTAATGGGTTCAAAGAATCTGAAGGCTGTCGCCGTGCGTGGCACACACGACGTAACAGTTGCAAAACTGGATGAATTCATGGAATATGTGAAGGAATTTCATGAAAGGATGAAAGGCCCCGCCACGCAGAAGTACAGAACGCTCGGCACGCCTGAAAACGTGCTGGTTCACAATTCACTGTCTTGCATGCCCACAAGAAATTACAACAATTCACGATTTGAAGGCGCCGAGAAGGTTAGCGGAGAATGCCTGAACGAGAAATACGTTGCGAAAATAATCGGCTGTAGTTCCTGTGCGATGCGATGTGAGCACATGTGTGTAGTCGCAGAGGGACCGTACAAGAACACCATGACGCGGATGGAGTACGAAACTCTGTGGGCACTTGGTCCCTATTGCGGGGTGGATCGACTCGACGCCATCATCAAAGGAATGGAATTAACGAACTATTACGGCGTGGATGCAATCAGCGCAGGCGTAACCGTTGGTTTTGCAATGGACTGCTATGAGAGAGGCATACTAAATCAGAAGGAACTCGATGGGATAGACGCGAAGTTCGGCAACGCTGAAGCAATGGTTCAACTGGTTGAAAAAATTGGCAAACGTGAAGGCATCGGCGATGTACTGGCGGATGGAGCTAAATTTGCAGCTGATCGCATAGGCAAGGATTCGTACAAGCTGGCAGCAACCATAAAAGGAGTTGAAACCACAGGTTACGATCTCAGATGCCTCAAGACGGCCGCTCTAGGTTTTGCTGTTTCATTCAGAGGAGCTGACCACAACAGGCATGGAGCCTACGCCTTTGACGTGAAAGGAAAAGTCAACAGGCTTATAGCCGAAAAAGGGAGAGGAAAACTTGTCAGGGACATGCAAGACGTTTACAATCTCATCGACTCATTCATCGTCTGCAAATTCTCAAGAGGCGCGTACTACAAAGAACTGCCAGATATGGCAAAGCTTTACACTTTGGTAACAGGGTTCGACATGACACCCGAAGAACTCAAGAAAACAGGCGAAAGAATAGAAAACCTTGCCAGACTTATCAACATCAGAGAAGGCTTGGGCAGAAAGGATGACACACTACCGTACAAGGTTATGCACGACCCAATTCCGGACGAGGGCCCATCCAAAGGAGCCATGGTAACCCAGCAAGAACTAGACTTGCTCCTAGACGACTATTATGAATCTCGAGGATGGACAAAAGAAGGAGTGCCAACAGTAGAAAAACTCAAGGAGTTGGGCATGGACGACCTGATTCACGTCATCCACAAATAACGGAGGAAAAAGAAAATGGTCAAGATACATGAGAAAAAATTCGTTTCAGCAGACCCAGACAAGTGCGTAGGATGCCAAGTCTGTGAATACATCTGCTCGCTGACCAAAGAAAAAGCGTTCAACCCGCTGAAATCGAGAATAAGAGTCGTCAGAATAAACCAACTGATAAACATGGCCGTTACATGCAGACTGTGTGAAGACCCGCCTTGCGTTGCTGCCTGCCCAAGAGAAGCACTAACTCAGTCTGAAGAGACAGGGGTGATAAGCGTAGACAAGGACAAGTGCAACGGGTGCGGATGGTGCATCGAAGCATGCGACTATGGGGCAATCATGCTGCACCCGGAGAACAAGGTTGTTTATGTCTGTGACCTGTGTAAAGAAAAGGGAGAACCTCAATGCGTCAAATGGTGTCCAGAGGAAGCCCTTGAAGAAACCACAAGCGACGTCCTAGCCCAAAAGGCAAGAATAACAGCGGTGAAAAAGCTGTTCCAAGAGGCTGTTAAAGGCACCCAGAAAACCTAGCTATTCTCCTAATAGAAACGTGTTGCTGCACTAGGTCCTTGGCCTCAAGTGCGTAATAGTGAATCCTAAAGGTTTTTTAGCACTTCTTCGATGCCAGATTCTACGCCTTGAAGAAGCAGAAAACCCCTTGGACCCTCTCTTTCCGTGATCTCACCCGCAATGTTGGTCTGCATCAGTTTCTTCACTTCTTCCATGTTGCGAGTGTGCCCCAAAACCCAAATGAGCTTGGTGTAGGCGGCTGAAGGAAGCATATTGCCGCCCTCGATGACGCCTCTTGCAAGCATGTCTCTCCCTGTTTCATACACACGGAGTTGCACGTAACCGAAGAGGGGCTCGACTACCAACACTACTGGAATTTCTTCTTCTTGGCAACGTTCCAGAGGCCGGAAAAGGTCTGTTCCAACGTGGCCTAAACCAGTGCCGATTATCACGATACCATGATAGCCGAGGTCAACCATAGAATCCAGGATATCGGGATTCATTCCAGGATACGAATAAAGCATCCCTACGCGAGTGTCAATTTTTGTGTCCAGACGGAAACCCTGGGATGGACCGCGAGGGCGAATGTCGTCCTTGAGCCATGTAACGCCAGAATCATCGATCTTACCGAGAGGAACATCGTCTAGAGTGCGAAAGGTATCACGGCGAGAGGAGTGCATTTTGCGGCAACGCGTGGCCCGATGGATAAGGTTGTAGCTGTCGCTTGTACCGCCATGCATGCAAACAACAACTTCAGCAAAGTCTTCGTGGCCAGCTAGAGTGGCAGCATACAGAATGTTTCGAGGCCCGTCGGAAGAAGGTCTGTCGGAACTACGCTGGCTACCGACGAGAACCACAGGAACTGGAAGATTGCGCAGGAAGTAGGAAAGTGCACACCCAGTGGTGCACATGGTGTCAGTGCCGTGACCTATAATCACGCCGCTAACCCCGCCTTCAATCTCCTTCGCGATTGCTTCAGCAGTCTTCACCCAGTACTCCGGCCTGAAGTTTTCACTCAGTATCTGGTACAATGTTTTAGGGGTCAAGTTCACGGTTGAAACCAACTCTGGAACGGCGGAAAAAAGTTCTTCTGGTGTGAAAGCAGGAAGCACGGCGCCAGTTCGGTAATCTAAACGAGAAGCAACGGTACCGCCCGTACCTAGAAGCGTAACGTTAGGCAACTCCTTCTTGAATTCCACATCGATACTCGGAAGCTGATAATGTCCTTTCTGGCGGCCAGTTTCTTCAATCTTGGCATTATCATCAATCAGAACACCCAGATTGTAGCCAGTGTCAACCTTTAACGTCACGTAGGTGTCAGCCGTATGCTCGCTTCTCGGCAACAGCAATCCTTCGTAAACTGCCTTCCCCTTTGTTATTCTAACTTTGCTCCATGTGCGTATTCCTTCTTTGATGAGTCTCTCGCGCAGGGATCCACGATATCCCTCCGGACCCTCATTGTCGGTCTCACTGTTTCTGGGCACTTCAATTCTCCTCCTCTTTTATTAGGGTCTGAATTTTCCGCACGATTTCTTTCCCGGCAATTGAATATTCTACGGCTTTCAAGACCTCCCCAACAGTCTTGGAAATCGCGGTTTTTTCGTAGGCTTTGTCAAAGAGAATTTTGGTCCTGTCGAACAAACCCAAGTGTTGTGCGATGAGACTCTTGAGCTGTGCGTCAGTGAAAGAAGGGGCAGCAAGTTTCTTGACAGCCTGTTGTATAGCGAGTTTGGGTTCTTGGACAAGAATCTCGATGAGTGAATCGATCTGTCCTGATGTCACAAGCCTCTGGGAAAGACCCTCAGCTAATTGATTAACGACCCAGTCGTCAACGATAATGCCTTGCCGTCTATTGCTACGGGGAAGCTCTATTAGCAGGTGATAGGCAAGAAATGCGTCAAGCCGCAACTCCTGAACGTAATCGTAAAACTTCACGACCCTTTCATCTCTGATAAGCAGGTCTACTTGTTCTTGACTGAACCTGTATTTGCTGTGGAGATCTTCAAAAATCTCCCAAGGGCGTTTTCCAACCAGCTTTCTGCACTCCTCGATCTCCTGCCTTGGGACCACGATCGGAGGTGTGTCAGTGTCGGGGTATATGCGTTCTTTTCCGTGGATTACTCTTAGAAATTCTGAATTGCCATCAGGGAGAAGCCGCCGAGTCTCCTGAGGTACTCCGTCTATTGCCATCTTCACCCTTTCCACGATTTTCTTCATGGCATGCAGGGCTCTTCGCTCAGCACCAACTACAACGATAAAGGCATCCTCGGACTTGGGGTTCATAATCTTGCAGATTTTGTCACACTTCTTTTCGTCAATATGCAGTCTGCAAGGATGACGAGAACGTTTGCGGACAGCGTCTTTTTCGATCTCGTCACTGTGGAACTGGTCTTCACGTGGAATACCGGTGATGAGCATGCTTTTCTCAAACATCTCCTCCCCAAAATCCTTGTTAGGCTGCACTTCAACCCCGAACAAACCCTTCATCTTTGGAAATCGTGTAACAAAAGCTCGGTCTTCACGTTTGAGCTTGAAAAGGTGTGAAATGTCAACGTAAGTGTGCTGAAAATCTTCTTTTTCTATGTCACGTTCTTTCATTTTCTTACTTATCTCGATCAGAGCTTGTTGTCGAACAGCCTCATGGCGGCAGAGCAGGTCGAACATGTCAGGGTCTTGCACACCTTTTATCTCAACCCTATTTCCTCCATCTATGGAAATGTTGACATCTTGACGCACCACGCCGATTCCTCTTCTGCCAATGCGGCTTATCCGCAGAACCCGCCCGATTTGCCTGGCTAACTCAACTAGTTCTTGAGAGGTTTCGATGTCTCTGTGATCAGTGATGACTTCGGTGAGGGGGACACCGAGGCGGTCCAGATTGAAATATACGGTTCTGCTGGCGGTGTCGCACCAGTTAACTCTTCGAGCAGCGTCCTCTTCTATGTGAACGTTGGTGATCCTGACTTTTTTGCCGTAGACGGGCATCCAGCCATCTCGGCCAACGATAAATGTTCGCTGAAAACCCGTAGTTATCGACCCATCAAGGTATTGCTTCCTGTTCACGACGATCTCTTCAGCCAAAGCTGAACAATTGAAATAGAGTGCTAACACAAAACCTTTCTTGATAGCATCCATGTCTGGATGAAACGGGGGAGTCTCGTCCATTTCATACGTGCAGGTATTCTCTTCGCAGGCGTAGTAGATGACTTTGTACCCCTTCTCGAACTCGACGAGCATTCCAGGATCGAAGTCTCCCATCTCACCCAAAACAGGACGAAAGTACCGATAGAAGCTATAATCCATCTTCTCTGGATCCGACTCCAACGTTGGCGGACAACAGCAGAACAGTTTTCTAGTGGAACGAATCTGATGGTGCACTTCCAGCCCGGCTTTGAAGCCAAGCTGCTTGAAGTCAACGTCTTTTGGATCCAACATCAGGCGTACTCTCCGCCCCTCCACATTAAAAAGTTTCTTTACAAAACTCTTCGTATCACAATCATTCCCTTGAGTTTTGGCACATGCCGGAACGACGTTAGAGCACAGGACGCTGCGGCTATTGCGGAAGCAGTTCAAGCAATGCCTTTACGATTTTCTTTGCGGATACTTGAGCTGTAAGCGACAGACCTTCTCCAAAATCAGTTTCCTCAGGTTGCACAAGTAATAAGGCGATTTTGGCTTTCGTCGTTTCCTTTACGTGTTCGCAGAATATTCGTAGGGGAAGCATGTGTGTTGAAAAGGCAGGAGAGGTCGTTAGTTGCCCAGGCTGAACAAGTTTGAAGCTCCCGGGTTTTGAACCTAGGAGTGCAGCGTCGACTAGAAGAACGTGCGTCGGGTTGAAATCTATGATTTGCGGCACGAAATTCTCAGGAACGGTTTCGCATTCGATGAGGTAGACCCTCTCAGAAACCTTGCCCAGCAGGTCTTGGACCACTCTGACCCCAACATAATCGTCCATGCGAATGGGATTTCCTATGCCCGCCACGACTACTCTTTCAGCGTTTGAAAACCATTTCTCAAGTTCTCTTTGCACTCTGGACTTCGGGTTCACCACCAGAAATCGCCAATAGAACAACAAAAGTAACTGAAGAAAAAAGGCTTATCTCTGAATTTTTCTGATGAGTCTTCTGTTTGCATCAAAGATTTCTACGGTTAAGGGCATTTGTCCTACTGCGTAGTGCGTGGCGCATCCGAAGCACGGGTCATAGGCTCTGAAAGCCATTTCAACCATGTTAAGCAAGCCTTGATTCACTTTGCCGTCGTGTATAAGGCCTTTTGCCGCATCACGGATGGACATGCAGATTGCAGGATAGTTGTTGGTTGTCGCTACAATCAGGTTAACATCCTTGATGAGTGCGTCCTTGTCCAGAACGTAATGGTGATACAGTGTACCCCTCGCAGCCTCGACAACTCCCACGCCCTCGCTTGGCTCGCCAGGTTTGTTCCTCACGTTCGTGCTGGTTATCTCCGGATCTTTGACAAGCTCAAGTGCTCGTTCAGTGGCGTAGAGCAGCTCAATCAGCCTTGCCCAGTGGAAAGCCAAGGTACCGTGCACTGGTTTTCCGCCCAGCGTCTTGTACATTACCTCGTACTCTTCCTGTGCGAGGGGTGTTGCCATGCCGTCTGAAGCGTTGAGTCTTCCAAGAGGGCCCACGCGGTAGACTCCGCTGTCCGGGCCATAGACCTGGCCTTTCCAGCCTACCTTCTTCAGGAACGGGAACTTTGCGTAAGTCCATTCTTCCACGTGTTCGCCTATGTGGGTCAGGTAGTCTTTGGGTTCAAACTTCAGGAATTCGCCGCCGCTAGGATAGACCACTCTGATTTTGCCGTCGTAAAAGTTGACCTTGTTATTCTCATCGACCAGACCCATGTAGTAGGTGTTCATGGTGTACGCGTCGCTCTTGATCATCTCAACGTACTTCGGGTTTCCCAGAACAATGTCGTGGAATATTTTCAGAGTGAATTTCGCAAACTCCAAGGACGACGCCGCCATCTTCTCGATTTCCTGCCTGTTCTCTTCGCTCAATGGCTTTGAGATGCCGCCGGGCAACCCGCACACTGGATGCGTAGCCTTTCCCCCCAGAATCTCAGTTATCTTTTGTCCGTAGGCTCGATGCTTAATGACTTCTTTGGCAACATCCATTCCGACCTTTTCGATAACTCCTAGAATGTTTCTCTTTTCGGGCGGAGCGTCGGGTCCAACTATAAAGTCCGGTCCACCAAGATAGTAGAAGTGCAACGTGTGATCATAGATGATGTATCCAGCGTACATGAGTTCCCTGAGCTTCTTGGCGGCTGATGGAGGTTCAACGCTGAACGCTGCGTCCAAGGCTTTTGTTGCCGCAAAATGGTGAGCGACAGGGCAGACTCCGCAGATTCTGGTCGTCAGAATCGGCATGAGTTCAGCTCTTCTGCCGATGCAGAACTTTTCAAACCCCCTGAGTTCAGGTATCTTGAGATAGGCGTTTTCAACCTCGCCCTCGTTGTTCAGGAATATCGAAACGTTTCCATGGCCCTCTAGTCTCGTTATCGGATCAATCACGATTTCTTTCATTCTTTCATCGCCTTTCTCCTGAGGATTGAGGACGGTAGAGAGTACATGTAGAACGTTCCGAGAGGATCTTTGATTTGGTTCATCAGATTGTCAACGTCCTCCTCAGTGTAATGCTCCTGTTCACCTTCCAGACCGAGTATCGAAGCTAACGCACTCATCATGGCTGCGCCTTGTTCGGGCGAGTTGGGACATGGCCCGCCGCATCCCGTGCAGGGCATGTCGACCGTGAGGCATTGAGCTCCGCATCCGCTGCGGGTTGCTGGTCCCATGCATATTATTCCTTGTTCGAGCAGGCACTTCTCCGGTTCGGGTATCTTCTCGTGGACACGGTATATCTTTGAGATTTTCTTGTTGTCCTTCTTTCTTGGGCATTCGTCGCACACGGATTTCAGCGGTGCAAGCACTGAACCCTTGGGCGGAAGTTCATTTTTTGCTATGGCGTCAACGGCTCTTAGGATGAGTTTGACCGGAGGCGGGCAGCCAGGCAGGTAGTAGTCTACGTCAACGGTCTGATCTAATGTCTTAACAGTGTCGTAAAACTTTGGAAGCTTCAAGACGCCTTCTTTTGCTTCAAACGTTGTCTTAGGTTCGACTCTTTTTGGATTTGCGATTGACTTGCTCTCCAAGTAGACTTTGTTGAAGATTTCTTTGCGGTCATGGAGGTTCGCTAAGCCTGGTATGCATCCTTCTTGGGCGCAAGAGCCGAACGCCACAAGTGTCTTGGATTTTTGTCTCAACAGTTTGGCCATGTGCTCCTGTTCTTCGCTCCTAATTGAGCCGTTAAAGAAGCAGATGTCTATGTACTTGTCGGGCATGGCTTCGACGTCCTTGTATTTGACGTCTATAGCCACGGGCCAGAACACTATGTCCGCGATTTGCACTACGTCCAGTATTTTCTCGTTTATGTCCAGCACCGCGATTTCGCATCCGCCGCAGCTTGCGGCCCAATAGAAAGCTAACTTCAATTTTTCAGCCATCTATTTTCCACCCTCACACACTTGTCCCAATATTTTTGAACAATCAACACGCAGTTCATGAAACGCCAGTTCGTCAGGCGACATTCCCATCGCCAAACCCAGCAGTTGGGGATAATGTAGAATCGGAATACCGTAAACTTCGTTGAACATCTTTTCGATACGCAACTCGTTCGTGTCGTACATGATGTGGCAGAAAGGGCATATCGTTATCAAAGCCTGTGCCTCGACAGTCTTGATATGATTCAGCTTGTCCCTCGCAAGCGCTAGGGCTATCTTGTCGTTTACGCCTACGCTCGGGGCGCCGCAGCATTCGGTTTCATCCAAGTAGTCCAAACATGTTGCCCCAGTCGCTTCAATCAGGGTTTTAAGCGTTTTTGGATCCTCGGGATCATCAAAACCGATGAACTGTTTAGGTCTTAGAATGTGGCAGCCGTTGTGCTCGGCAACCTTGACTGTTGAAAGTGGTCTGACGACGGTTTCCTTTATCTTCTCCAACCCGACGTCTTCCATAAGCACCTGCATCAGATGCTTAATCGTAACCGTTCCCTTGAACTCCAACCCGGCCTCTTTCAGATGCTCGTTTATCTCTTCACGCAGGACCTTGTCCTCTTTCAGCATTTTGCTGACTTTCTTCAATGTTCCAGCGCAGCCTGGACACAGGGCCACGATGTTTAATCCTTTCTGCTCGGCCATGGCAAGGTTTCTGGCTGCCAGTATGAGCATGGTTTCGTGGCTCACGGGATCTAGCGGAAGCCCGCAACAGTTGAACTCGGACATCTCAACGAGTTCCACGCCAAGTCTCTTGAGGATTTTTCGTGCAGAAATCTCATAGGCGGCCACACGGTAAGGAATGGCGCATCCGAGAAACATGATATACTTGTGCTCTGCCATTTCAGCCACCCTTCTTTTCAACGCACTTGAAGAAACCGACTTCACGCAGTGTCTTGCCTATGCTTGCTGGATTGCCCTTCGGCAGTGGCGGCAGACCCAAGGTCTCCCTCTTCTTCAGTCTCAGCTCTGGAATTCTGTAGGCGTAGCCAGATTCCAGTATGCTTGACGCTTCATCCTTGAACACTTGGGGCACGATGCCCTTCTCAGCCGCCAGGTTTCTCAACACGCGTATGACACTGGCCACTTCGACATCCTGTGGACAACGATCCGTGCACGTGAAACAGGCTGCGCAAAGCCACAGCGTGTCACTGTTTAACACTCTGTCCCTGAGCCCGAGTTGTGCCATACGAATTATCTGTCTCGGCCTGTATGTTTCGCTGAACCTTGCAATCGGACAGTCGGACGTGCATGTTCCACACTGGAAACAGCGCATCACCTTTTCTCCGCCGTGCATCTTCGAAATCTCGTACTTGAATTTGGGGTCCATTTCTGAGGCTTTTATCGGTTTCTGAAGCGTCTCGGTCATTGAGCTTCAATCTCCGCGGCTTTCACAGGGCTTGGTCCGAGTTTCTTCAGGTCTTCCACCATGCTTCGCACGACAGCGGCAAACTTGTCTCCTTCGCTGGCTGAAATCCACTCCAACCGCAGACGTTCGGGTTCGATTCCGAAGTCTTTCAGAACTCTTCTCAGCAGGTTTATTCTTCTCATCGCCTTGAAGTTTCCGCTGATGTAGTGGCAGTCTGAGGGCAGGTGGCAACCGGCTACGAGCACGCCGTCGGCTCCGTCTTTGAAAGCTTCGAGCACGAACGCCGGGTCGATTCGTCCACTGCACATGACACGTATGATTCGTATGTTCGGGGGATATTGGATTCTGCTTACTCCTGCCAGGTCTGCGCCTGCGTATGAGCACCAGTTGCACAGGAAACCGATTATTCTTGGTTCAAATCCGTTGTTCTTGCTCATGCTTTTGCCTCCGTCAAAGTGGCTTTTACTTGGGCAAGTATTTCTTGTGTGGTGAAGTGTCCCATCGTGATGGCCTTAGTCGGACAGGCCGTGCCGCATGCACCGCAACCTTTGCACAAAGCCTCAAGCACGTGTGCAATCGGCTTTCCATCCTTATCCTGCATTTCGACTGCAGCGTACGGACAGAGATATTCACAAATCCTGCAACCACTACATAAATCTTCGTCCACGTCTGCGATGATTCCTTCCATCTCAAGCTTGTTTTTGGAGAGTATTGTCGTCGCCCTTGACGCAGCTGCGCAAGCTTGTGCAATGCTCTCTTCGATGTACTTTGGCGAGTGAGCCATTCCGCATAGAAAAACGCCGTCCGTTGCAAAGTCCACAGGTCGAAGTTTCATGTGTGCTTCCAAAAAGAAACCATCCTTGTTCAGAGGCACTTTGAGCAGTTCTGCTATGTGTTTGTTCTCCGGGTTTGGAACTGTGGCGGCGCTCAGAACCACGAGGTCTGGTTCAATTTCGACCTGCTGTTTCAGCACGGGTTCCCAGAACGCCATCTTGAGTTTGCTCCCCTCCTTCGTTAGTTCTGGTTTGCGCTCATCGTCATAGTTTATGAATGTGACCCCTTTCATGGCAGCCTCTCGGTAGTAGTCTTCCTTGAACCCGTAGGATCTGATGTCTTTGAACAACACGTAGACTTCAGTCTCCGGGCTCACTTCCTTGATTTTCAGCGCGTTCTTGATGGCCTGTCCGCAGCATATTCTTGCACAGTTTGGGTTTTCTTTTGTCCGTGCGCCAACACATTGAACCATGACTACGTTCTTGGCGTTGAATTCGCTCTTGGCAAGGTCTTCTTCCAGCTCATGCTGCGTGACGACCCTTGGGTCCTTGTCGTAGAAGTATTCTGTCGGCCTGTACTCAACCGCACCTGTGGCGATGATAACTATGCCATGCTCGATTTCCTTTTCAGGTCCGCTTTTCGGGCGTATCTTTGACTTGAAGTTGCCCACGAAACCGTAGATGTCAGTGACTTCTGCTTCGGTGTAAACATGTATCTTATCATCATTCATAACCTCGTTGACTAGAGCGTTCAGCTTTTCTTTCGGATCGGCTTTTTCTCCCAGCAAGTAGTGGATTGTTCGCAGATGACCGCCTAACTCTTTCTCTTTCTCAACCAGATGCACCTCGAACCCTTGTTTTGCAAGTTCCGAAGCTGCCGTCATTCCGGAGACGCCGCCTCCTATGACGAGGCCGACTTGCGTGACGTTTATCACCGGCTTCTTCAAGGGTTTCAACAGTAGGGCTTTCGCGACGATTGACCTAACGAGGTCTTTGGCTTTTTCAGTTGCTTCTTTGGGCTCGTGCATGTGCACCCAGCTGCACTGGTCTCGGATGTTCGTCATTTCGAACAGGTACGGGTTCAACCCGGCTTCTTGAACTGTTTCTTTGAATAACGGTTCATGTGTTCGCGGAGTGCATGAGGCGACGATGACACGGTTAAGTCTGTTTTGCTGAATTTTTTCTCGGATGAGCTTTTGAGTGTCCTGTGAACACGTGTAAACGTTTGCTTCTGCGTAAGTCACGTTCGGCAGAGTCTTTGCGTACTCTACCACTTTGGGAACGTTGACCACTCCGCCGATGTTGATTCCGCAGTGGCAGACGAAAACGCCTATGCGCGGCTCTTCTTTGCTCACGTCTCTTTCAAGGGGATACTCTTTTGCGACAACCTGAGTTCCCCTCGCGCATGCGATTATGCTCATCGCTTTCGCGGCCGCCCCGCTTGCTTGAGCCACGCTTTCAGGGATGTCCTTTGGAGCTGAGAAGGCGCCGCAAACGAAGATGCCCGGTTTTGAAGTGTCCATCGGCGAGAAAGTTTGTGTTTCACAGAAATTGTACTTGTTAAGCTTGATTCCCAAGTTTTTGGCCAGTTCTTCAACGTCTTTCGGGGGCTTCATTCCGATTGACAGAACCACCATGTCGAACTCTTCCGTCTTGGGGGTTTCGTCTTGTACATAATGGACGAAAAGGTTGCCTGTCAGCGGGTCTTCAGTTACGCCTGCAACTCGTGATCTGATGAATCTTATACCGTACTCCTCTTCGGCTCGGTTGCGATAAGCGTCAAACTCCTTTCCGTATGAACGCATGTCCATGTAAAAGATTGACGCATCCATTTGGATTGACGCGTGCTCCTTTGCTATTACAGCTTCTTTCATGCCGTACATGCAGCAAGCTGCGGAACAGTAGTTGTTTCCGAGTTGGTAGTCTCTTGAGCCGACGCATTGGATGAAGGCTACCCTTTTAGGTATTTCACCGTCTGAAGGTCGTAGAACAAGTCCACCGTATGGACCGGAAGCGCTCAGGATGCGTTCGAATTCGATGCTTGTGACGACGTTTTGGAAACGTCCGTAGCCGTACTCGCTTTTCAGCCTTGCGTCAAAAGGTTCGAATCCCGGAGCGAGGATTATTGAGCCGACTCTAAGGGTTGTTTCGCTCTCTTTCTGGTCGTATTCAATTGCTCTTGCTTTGCAGATTTCGTAGCACGTTCCGCAACCTATGCATTTTTCGCGGTCGATCTTGTATTTCAACGGAACTGCCTGCGGATATTCTACGTAGATCGCGCTCCTGTTCGCGAGGCCTTCGTTAAACATGTCAACGGCTTCGATTGGACATTTCTGCGCGCAGATGCCACAGCCGTTGCATTTGTCTTCAATTATGTAGCGGCTGTTTTTTCGAATCTTTACTTCGAAGTTCCCAGCTTCACCGCTCAGTCCAGTGATGCCAGCGTTTGTCAGTATCGTAATGTTCGGGTGTCTTCCAGTTGCAACGAGTTTGGGTGAGAGAATGCACATTGAACAGTCGTTCGTTGGAAATGTCTTGTCCAGCTGAGCCATCACTCCGCCTATGCTTGATCCCTTGTCAACTAGGTACACTTTGAACCCGGAGTCCGCAAGGTCCAAGGATGCCTGTATGCCTGCGACTCCTCCGCCGACAACCATCACTGCTCCAACTTTTTCGTTTTTCATTCTACTGAACCTCCAACGCCTTGTAAAGAGGTGTTGTTCCTTCGATACTGTCGAGAGCTATCATGTTTTTTCTCCGCATGTTCACGATCTGTTTGAGAACTGCCGCTGGCTTCATTTCGGTCACTTCTGCCAAGGCTTTGACTGAAAGCGGTTTGGTTTTTGTGAGAACGTGGATTTTGTATCTGATGAATTCGTCTTCAACAACATCGTTCATCAGCATGTCGAATTCCTCGGGTGTGAGTTTGTCTCCGTAAACGTTCACGCCTTCGGTCAGCTCTTTCTCTCTGCCAAGCAAGACTCTCAAACGAAACTCGCTGGCAGCGTTCTTGGCAGCTAGGAGATTCACCATAGGCATGGATTCGCGGTTTGCGTTTTTCAGTGGGGAAGCTCCTAGTTTTCCTATTTCCTTAGAGAACTCTTTCGCTGAGCGAGTGAAACTTGTTTCTTCCAGAGGCGAGTACCAGAGTAAGTTTAATCGTTCAGGTTCCAAACCTGTCAATGCCAAGAGCTTCGTCAGCATTTTGACGGCGCGTTCTGCTTGCAGGTTGCCTTCAACGAAGTGGCAGTCTGGCGGTCTGCATCCTGCCAGCATTACTGCATCTGCTCCTTTTTCGAACATTTCAAGAACCATCACTGGGTCCATTTCACCTATGCAGTTTACGCGTGTAACATTAACGTTGGAGGGTATTGGATTTTCGCTCTTGCAGAAGGCGAAATTACACATGAAACAGACAATTTTAGGTTCATTACCCGTCATTTCAACCTACTCCTTACAGGTTGCCAAGGCAACGCTTGCTATGCGTTCATTGGTCAGTTTCTTCATGGTTATTGCCCTCGTCGGACACCTTGCTGCGCAGATTCCGCAACCTTTGCACAAGTCCTCGTCTATTCGTGCAATGTTGTTCTCGTCTTTTTTGGCCGCTCCGAACGGGCAGATGACCGCGCACACGTTGCAGCCTATGCAGAGAGCTTCGTCAACAAGGGCTTTGTCGCCTTCGCAGAGTTCAGTTGTTCCAAGGCATTCTGCGCAAGGTCCGCAGCCTAGGCAACGATAAGCTTCAAACTTTGCGTCTCGTTCAAGCTTTTCCAGATAGTCTTGCACTTCTTCAAAAGTGGTATGGGATTTCTCGGGAAGAGGGTTGTACCGGCGTTCTTTCTTCTTTATCTGCTTCCGGGCTTTGGTCCAAGTTGTCTCTTCGATGTTTTCTTCTCTTCCTCTGTGCAGGTCTTGCCCGCTCAGGTAGAGGTGAATTGACGCGGCTGCTCGTTTTCCTTGTCCCACTGCTTCGATTATGCTTGCTGGTCCAGTGGCTACGTCTCCGCCTGCGAAGACCCCTGGAACCTTGGTCTCGAGTGTCAGTGGATCCGTGGTTATCGTTGGAACCCTTGCTTTCTCATCTTGCAGAGTCTTCGGTATGCATGAGGCTTCTGCCAGTTGGCCCAAGGCGGGGATGACCATGTCTAGCTCGTATTTGTGCTCGGAACCGGGTATTGGCACTGGACGTCTTCTGCCGCTTTCGTCGGGTTCACCTAGCTTCATTCGCAAACATTCTATAGCCACGACTTTGCCGTCTTGCCCGATAATCTGTTTGGGTGCGACTAGAATCTCTACTTTGACGCCGTCTTTTTCGGCTTCTGCCACTTCGCTGGGTAAAGCGGGCATTTCCTCTCGGGAACGCCTGTACAGAATGGTGACTTCTTTTGCGCCCATTCTCTTGGCTGTTCTGGCAGCATCTATCGCGCTGTTCCCACCGCCGACGACGGCTACTTTTTGTCCGACTTCCACGTGTTTTCCAAGGGCTATGTCCCGTAGGAAGTCAACGGCGTTTACGACGCCTTTCAGGTCTTCACCTGGAACGTTGAGTATCATGCCTTTCTGGGTGCCGATGGCCAAGAAAACCGCCTTGTAGCCTTCCTCGTGTATGCTCTCTAGTGTGATGTCTCTTCCGAATTCTACGCCTGTTTTGATTTCCACGCCTAGGTCTTTGATGTAGTTTGCCTCGTTTTCAACAACGAATTTTTCAAGGCGGAAATCAGGTATGCAGTAACGCATCATTCCTCCAGGCTCGGACATGCGTTCAAAAACTGTCACGGGGTAACCGAGTTTTGCCAGTTCGTAGGCTGCAGTTAAGCCTGCGGGACCTGCTCCGATGATTGCGACTTTCTCGGTGTGGGTTTTAGGTATGGGTTTGGGTTTGACCTTCCTTTGTTCGCGTTCAATGTCGGCCACGAATTTCTTCAATGCGCGTATGGCTACAGCCTGGTCGACATCGGTTCTTGCACAGGCATCCTCACACGGGCTGAAGCACACTCTTCCACAGATAGCTGGGAAGGGCATGTCGTTCCGTATGATATCAACCGCTTCTTTGTACTTTCCTCTTTGAATCAGAGAGACGTATGCTTGAACGTTAACTTGTGCTGGACATGCTGAACGGCATGGTGGAAGCTTTCTTTTTACGGTGATCATACTCTCAGTTGTCATTCTCGAACCCCGCGTTATTCATCAAGTATTGTGTCCAAGGCAAAGATATTAAAGCACCTAAGCTATCCTTAGCACATCCGTAACATATGCCAAACGCGCTGATTTTATACGTCATCTCACCATCGAGTTTACTCACGTGATCTTCCCTCCAGTTTATCAACCCATTTGTTGTATTCACGCACACCCAACAGGCTGTCAAGCTCCTGCTTCAAAGTCAAAGAGTTGTTCGGTTTGATTTCCACGATCCATCCTTGTCCGTACGGATCTTCGTTCACCATGGTAGGCTTCTCTCGGAGTTTTTCGTTGATCTTGGCTATTTTGCCGCTAATCGGTGAGTAAAGGTCGAACAGCAGCATCCATGTTTCGGCGACTCCGAATGGCTCCATCTTGTTGAGTTCTTTTCCTACTGGTTCTGTTCGGACTTGAGCCAGGCCTCTCAGTCGTTTCTGTGCGTAGTCAGATATGCCGACGCGTACGTTCCCTTCCGTTGTCGTTTGGGCCCATGTGTGTTTCGGCGTGTACAATAACTGATCAGGTGTGGAAGGCATTTCTTGGCTTTTGCCCGATGAGAATCCTTCTGTGCGCGTGAGTTCTTCTAGACGCAGGCGAATGGCTTCTGATACAAATTCTGAAATGCTTCGGTAACGGCCTTTTTTAATCATCTTTTCGATTTCCTTTATGAGTTCCTGTCTGATGCTGATTGTTTTCCACTCAGACATTTATCAGGCCCTCCCTAAGCGTTGAGTTACTTGTGCATTAAACTTTAGTTATTTAGGGTTTTCCTTAACCGTCCTTGAATTTAGTCCATTGCTTGAACCCAAATCAAAATGGGCAAACTGGACACTTCCGATCTGGAATGGGGTGAAAATGGCCAAGTTTGGTTTGAACGTTTCGGAAACAGTCAGTTAAGATTCTGAAGAAATCTGACATCGGAAGGCTAGGTCGGCATCGCTTCTGCTTCTTTCTGTTCTTCTGGTTCTGATTGCGTTTTTATCTGATTCTGAGACTGTGTTTCCTCGACCATCCTTGGTTCTGCGCATCTGGCTTCTTCTTCTCTCAAGCTCAGCGTTCCTTTCACGGTGCCGTCGTCCATGTATTTGATCGTGAAACCCATCTTCTTCATCAGGCTCGTTGCCCTGTAGTTGTCGGGAAGCATTATAGCGTAGACAGTTTCGAGTTTCATGTCTGCACATATTTCTAGCGCGTAGTCCACCATTTTGGTGCCCAGTCCCAGGCCTTGCCAAGGATCGGCGACGATGAATGCAAGCTCGCCCGTTTTTCCGTCGGGTTCTATGCTAACTCGGGCTACGCCCAGGATTCTTTTTCGTCCTTCCTCGGTCAGCTCTGCGACTATGGCTATTTCTCGATCGTAGTCTATGTTGCAGTAGCGAACTCTAGTTTCGTGTGGTGTGTCCTTGAGTATCTGGAAGAACCTGTAGCGTATTGACTCTTCTGAGAAGTTCTGGAACATTTCCAGCCACAGCGGTTCGTCTTCAGGCTTTATCGGCCTGAGCAAGACTGCCCGATTGTCTCGGAGTCTCCACAAGGTTTCATACTTTGTCGGATAGGGCGTTATGACCAGGTGCCGGTGAGGTTCAGACTTTGTAAATATTCTTTTGGGGTCGATCGCGATGCGTGCATCGAAGGCGCAGGCTCCTTTTTCGTCTATGAAAAGAGGGTTGATGTCAACTTCCTTGAGTTGTGGGAAATCAATGAGCATCTGGCTGAAGCGGACCAGTATCTCTTCGAGGAGCTTGATGTTGGCTGGAGGCACGTTTCGGTATCCTTTCAGGAGCTGATAAACTTTGGTTTCTTCCATCATCCTTCTGACGAGAGTCTGGTTCAACGGGGGTATTCCTAAAGCGAAGTCTTTGAAAAGCTCTACTCCTATACCTCCCATCCCGAAAAGCATTACCGGACCGAAGAGTGAGTCAGCCTTGGCTCCGACGATTAGTTCGTACCCTTGCCCCTTGATCATGGGCTGGACGGTCACGCCTAGAATCTCAGCGTCCGGGTTGTATTCCTTTGATTTCTGCGTTACACGTTTGAATGCCTCTCGAACCTCAGTTTCATTCGGTATGTTCAACATTATGCCGCCGGCTTCGGTCTTGTGAGTTATTTGAGGAGACAGAATCTTCAAAACAACAGGATAGCCTAGCTGTGAAGCCAGCAGAACTGCTTCGTTTTCCGTTTGCGCAACCTTCGTTCTTACAACTGGAAAGTTGTAGTATTCCAAGAACGTCTTGGCTTCGACCTCGTTGAGTATTTCACGATTTTCAGCAGCAACGTTTCTCATTATGGTTAGGAGCGGGCGTTTTGGCGGTACAACATCTACTGGAAGCTCTTCCGGAGTTTCATAGAGCAGCTCCAGGTTGCGCTTGTACTGGTACATGTATTGGTATGTCTTGATTGCCTGTTCGGGCGTGGAGTACGTGGGAATGTTGTTGTCATTGAATATGCGGTTGGCTTCCTCCACCGGCCCATAGCCCATGAACGAAGTCAGTATCGTCTTGTTGTGATAAGTTCGGCTCTTTATCAGCTCGCCGAGGCTCTTAGCAACTTCTACGGGTTCTGCCACGGCTTGGGGAGTGTATATTATTACTATGCCGTCAACGTTGTCATCATCGAGGCAAGCTTCCACTACTGTTCTGTATCTGTCGGCCTTTGCGTCTCCGAGGATGTCAACGGGGTTTCCTCTGCTCCAGAAATTGGGCAGAATGCTGTTAAGCGTCTCCATCGTGTTTTCGCTGAGCTTTGCAAGCGTTCCTCCTTGTGCGATTAGGGCGTCGGTTGCCATTACGCCTGGGCCTCCGGCGTTGGTGATTATGGCGAGGTTGGGACCTCGTGGTGTGGGCTGCGTGCCTAATACTTCGGCGCAGTTGAAAAGGTCGGCGATTTCTTCCACTCTAACTATGCCGGCACGTTTGAATGCCTTGTCGTAAATCATGTCTTCGCCCGTGAGCGAGCCGGTGTGTGAAGCAGCAGCCCTTGCGCTTTCACTGAACTTTCCTGCCTTGACCACGATTATGGGTTTTGTTCTGGCGAAGTGTCTTGAGGCGCTCATGAATTTCCTAGCGTCAGTTATTCCTTCGATGTACATGAGGATGCTTTTTGTCTTCGGGTCGGTGCCGAAGTAGTCTATGAGGTCGCCGAAGTCCACGTCGATCATTGAGCCCAGGGATACGAAGTTGCTGAAGCCTATGTTTTCATGCATTGCCCAGTCCAGAATTGCTGAGCCCAAGGCCCCGCTTTGAGAGATGAACGCGATGTTCCCCGGTTTCGGCATCTTGCTTATGAACGTCGCGTTTAACCGCATGATTGGACGGATTACACCTAAGCAGTTCGGTCCAACGATTCGCATGTTGTATCTCTTTTTGATTTCGCATATCTTCTCTTCCAGCGCCTTGCCTTCAGGCCCGATTTCTTTGAAGCCAGCTGAGATTATGATTATGCCGCTTATGCCAGTTTTTCCACACTGTTCCAGCACGTCGGGCACCGTTCTCGCGGGCGTGGCGATCACGGCAAGGTCTATGGGTTCAGGAATTTGTTCAACACTCGGATAAGCCCTTAGGCCCAAAACCTCAGTTTTCTTGAGATTGACCGGGAAAACATGGCCTTCGAAGCCCGTTTCTGCGAAATTCTTCATCAAAGCGTAGCCGACCGAACCCTCTTCATCACTTGCCCCTATGACGGCGACGCTTCTTGGGTTGAAAATCTTGTCAAGATTCAAAGTAACCAAGACTGCAACCTTCCTAGTATAGGTTCTGAGTCGGGTGGAAAAATTAAAGCTTTATGTATCGGTAATACGGTTTCCACCGAGGAAAGTGAAGACCACAGCGGCGGCTTAAACATTAAGCGGAAAGAGCTCAACTGGTGCTTCCAGCCTGTTGCAGAAAGTTAATCCTTTATGCTGAGAACGTCAATAAGAGACGGTTAGGATGATGGAAAAGAGTGTTTGATCACACGAGTATTAGAACGTCGAATATGGATAGGTCAATTGACTTCTACACCAGATTGATGGGTTTGAAGCTTCTGAGTAGACGTGAGATAAAGCAGACCAATGCTGAAATAGCGTTTCTGCAGGATTCTGAAGAAAAAGGCGCCAGACTCGAACTGACTTACTACAGGAACCAGAAGAAGTTCATCCAAGCAGACTATGAAGAGCGATTATTCGATCACATTGCCTTCGAGATTAAAGACATGAACAAAACCATTTCCAAGCTGCGAAGTGAGAAAGTCACGGTTACTGATGAGCCTTACAGGCTTGGGCCTGCAGGTCCATTGATAGCTTTCATTGAAGACCCGGATGGAACTCTTATTGAACTGATTGAAAGAAAATAGTGCACGGCTGATTTTCACAGAATTAAGTTCCTAGAAATAAGTTCTAGAACTAGGTTATAGAACCACCTTCTATGATGGAGCGCGCGCTAGAAAATAGGGGACAATATATCTTCGCGACAGAAGTTCTAGAACGATGTTATAGAAGAATCTTCTATGAGTTGTTCAACTGAAAGTTTTCGCGTGAGATGAAGAGGAAGGAACAGAGACAGTCGCATGTTGCTTCAAGTTGCCTAAATGTATTTTGATATCATTTGAATGCCTACGATAACTATGACTAAGCCGAAGATTCGGCGAAGGTTTTTACCTGAAGTTCTCTTGGAAACGTAGGCTCCAACCTGAGCGCCGAAGACTGTTCCTAACGCTAGGAGCAGTGCGTACTCGAAGTTTATCTGTTTTGCGAAGGAGTGTTGCACTGCTCCGGATGCCGAGGTAAAAGTCATAGTGAACATGGAAGTCGCAGTGGCGAAATGTATCGGCATGCCCACGATAAGAGTCAAAATCGGTACAATTAGGACGCCACCGCCAATGCCCAGTAACCCTGAAGCGATTCCGCCGAGAGAGCTCAAGAGGGCGCTAAGCAGCATCTTCCGCGAAGAATCAAACAATTCCTCGTCAGGTTTTACAGTGTGTTTACCGGCTCCAGACGTGGAGGAACGTTTCAGTCTGAAGGAACGTGGGTCAATAGACATCGGCAGAGCAACAAAGATGATCACGAAGAATCCGAAGAGGACACCTAGCATTTTTGGAGGTATCACTGTGGTTAAGTATGCTCCTAGGATCCCTCCTGGCGCTGTGACTATGGCAAGGAGCACGCCAGTTCTGTAAGATATTCGCCTTTGTCTTGAATAGTTCAATGTCGACGCCAGGGCTGTGAAGACTATTGTTGTGAGGCTGGTTCCCGCGGCGTTGGCAGGTGAAAAAGCGTAGACTAGAGTTAGTAAGGGAACTATGAAAACACCTCCACCGATTCCGGTTAGAGCTGCGACTGTTCCTATCAAGAATCCTAGGAAGGGCAGCAGTATTTCCCACATACGCTCACGCCGATGTTTTAATGCCGAATGATGAAACCTTGCGCTTAGCGAAGTAGTAGACTGCCCCTGCTATTAAATCTGCTAACGAGATTATCCATGTTTGTGACGAAATCAGAAGAGCTGAGGGCACAGTTTTTCGGAGAAATAGCCTTAAGGCTATTCGGCCTCATCAACTTACATGTGCAGCGAACGTATACCTGCAATTCAAAGAAGAGAGTTGTAGACGCTGTCAGGTCTGCTATACATATGCGGAGTCAGTGAAGAAATGTTGCAGGGAAAAACGAAGTTAAAGTCTTGGCAGACAGGTGCTTCTGGCGTTTGCTTTTTTCAGGCTCTCCAAGTATGCTTTTTCACCAGTTGCTTTCATGATTTGCTGTTGCCCATTTACGAAGTTCATTATGTGGTAGAGCGATTCTTCTCCCGTTAGCTGCTGACCAAAATAACAACCTTTCTTGATGCCCTTCAAGCTTTTCAGATGATCTAGGGCATATGTGCAGTGTCCCACGATTTCGCATGAAGCGCATTTTCCCCAATCGTCTGGATAGAGGCAAGGACCGCACGTCAGGTGGCATGCTCTTTTTCCCGGAGTCAGATTTAGGTTGGTGTCTCCTTCGCAACGGCAGCACTTGTTTTCCCAAGACTCATTCTCGTTCATTACCATTCAGCCCCTTAAGAAACTACATATACAGTAGTGTCGAAATACTGTTATAAGCATTTCCCTTATCAATCGTAAGTCTTCGTGGTAGTGTTGCTTATGTTTCAGAAGCAATCCATATATAATCCGCTGTACTTCATTACGACACTGTTGGCGCGTCTGCAAGGGGAAAAGACTTTGACGAGCAAGTTGGATGATACAGACAAGAAGATTTTGTCTTTGTTATCTCAGGATCCAGAGGTTTCTCAAGCTGAACTTTCGAAACAGTTGAAGATTTCACAACCGGCTGTGAGTGCTAGAATACGTAAACTTGAGGAAAAAGGAGTGTTAGCTCGTATAGTAGGCACTGACGTTAAGAAGGCTCAGCTCTTCCTCGCCAACCTTCACGTTGCAACAAATCATGTTGAACAGTTCTTGAAGTCTCTCGACGGGTGTCCTCTGTACCTTAACAGCTTTTTGACGTCTGGAAAGAATAATTTAACCGTGTTGTTGGTAGGCGAAAACATCAGATCCATAATGTCCTGCGTAGATTCGCACTTGAGGCAGAATCCTCTCGTAAAGGATACGGAATTCGACCTGATAATAACGCCCGTTCGACCTTTCATAGTACCAATAAGACCCAGCATGGACAAGAAGAAGACAACGCCCTGCAGTGCAGATTGTGGCAGTTGCACGTTGTACGCGAGTGATAGATGTCTAGGCTGCCCTGCCACCGTCTATTATAAGGGAGAATTGCTCTAAGACTGGTTGAAGTAGGGAAGTTCATTCCTGAATTTGATTGAACGGTGCTAATTCTAACGTATCAGGGCTACGTGTTCGAAAAGCTGATTAACCAGAAATCTAAAGTATAGAGGGGGTTTAGAATTTGACGGTTGCATACGTGTTGGCAAAAGTCGAGGCAGGACTAGACCAGGAAGTCCTCATGGAAGTCAAGAAAATAGCCGGAGTCAAGCAAGCGACTCCGACTTACGGTGTGTATGACTTGCATGTTGAGGTTTCGTTTGACAAGATGGAAGATCTTGACAAGTTCATTTTTGAGGGTATCCGCAGAATCCGCGGGATAAAGGAAACTGCAACATTGATAGCTTTCAAAGGGATATAGATGTCCAAGATGGGTTGCAGAGAAGTCCACTTTATCAAGGCAACGCAGCCGAGCCAAGTTGATTTCTTGATTGACAAGGTCAAGGAAGCTGTGGAAGGAATGAAGCTTCCCCCAGAGTATGATGTACGAATCTACAAGAATGTTTACACGTGTTGCGGAGTTGGAGGACTGGGCTTAATCATCGAAGTGGTCGGACCTGAGGAAGAGAAGATAAAGGAAATTGACTTGAGAGCCGTGTCAAAGGTACTGGAGTTCTGTGAGAAAGAAGGCTTGGACGTGGGGCATCACACTCTGGAGAAACATGAATCCATCTAGACATGTAGTTAACCGGGTTGTATGTTCGGATTCGGAATAGAATCGGGTCTAATTCTGAAAAACGGTTTAATAAGCGCATGGTCTGCTGTTTGGATTGGTGATGTGAAAAGTGAAGAAAAGTATGAAGATAGCTGCTGTAGCTGCGGTGTTGTTCTTGGCGTTGGGCGCCGTGGCCTTCGCTTACGCATACTCGCAGAACGGCGTCACGGCCAATACTGATGTGCAACAGACGGGCATACAGAGCATGCAGACCTTTTTCGAGTCGAACAACGTTACGATGCCATGTGGTCATATGAGGCGCATGGCGCAAATGCGGGGAGAAGGTCCTCTGTGGGTTGGGGGACTCTCGGAGAATGCTACGCTTTCAAATGTTTCTGGAACGGTGGTCTCAGAGGTTAAGGGCATGCTAATCTTGGACACTGGGTCGAGTCAGGTCCGTGTTTTGCTTCCTAATGAGTGGACCGTGGGCACCGAAGTCGTAGGCAGAGCTGAACTGTTTAACGGCACGTTCGCGAGTTCAGGCCAGAGCGTGACTATTACGGTGTTGGAGAGCAACATTTTTAGCAACGCTAACTTCAGCATCAACGAGATGCTGGGCTACGAAGCAATCAGCGCAACTGGCACACAGGCGTACGCGGTGCTACCCTTCAACATACAACCCAACAGCTAAACTATCCTCCTCCTTTTTTTGAACCCTTTTCTGTCTAAGGAAAATTGTCTTTCAAGAGTTTGATTCCTGTTCTTTTCTGTTTGGTTTAGCACTTGATTTTCCAGCATCGGAAGAGTACGGCAAGTTTGACATGCTTTATACATGCGCCTATCGTCCTCTTGTAGATTAGAAATGAAAAAGAAACATGAACCCACGAATCGCCTCCCTGAATTAAACCAACCTATAGTGTGACGCGACAACTTTGTAATACAGCAATTCTAGACATCCGTGATGAGGTTCAAGAGAAAAGCGCACTTTTGTTGAAACGGGATATGTGCGTGAATATAAGAGTGTGTCCTAAAGTTCTCGTGTAATCATTGTCGATGTCGACCTGACATTTCCGATTTTTCTAACATGAGACACAATCTGGTTAAGTTCGTCAATCGTGTTCGCGGTCACGTTTGCTATTATGTCGTAATCCCCAAGAACATAGAAGGCTTCTTCAAGACCTTGAACCTTCTTTAGAGCTTTCAAGACCTCAGTTTCACAACCTAGATTCACGTTGATTAGAATAAACGCCTTGAACTTCATCTGAGTGATCAACCACTATGCCCTCGTCTACGTACAGATATTTAGGACTTTTGTCTTTCCGAATCTAGTGCGAGCTACTCTCTTTTTGGAGCGCACGGTTGGTGGGTTTTGGGAGGGCAAGATTTTAGTCTGAGAAGTGGTGAACAAGAAGGAGGGTGAATCGAATGTCTGAGGTCAGATTACTGAGAACTCTATCCAATGCCTTCGGCCCTTCGGGAAACGAGGAGCAAGTCCGTGGAATTCTGAGGGCGGAGTTAGAACCGTGTACCGATGAGGTTAGGGTTGACAAGCTTGGAAACATTTTCTTTCACCATCAGGGAAAGGAGGGTTTCCCCAGGATCATGTTGTCAGCGCACATGGATGAAGTTGGAGTCCTAGTGACCTTCATAGAAAATGAGGGGTTTCTGCGTTTTGAGACTTTGGGAGGTATTCCCAGCAACACGCTGCCAGGGCAGAGAATACTCTTTCGAGGGGAAAGTGGCGAGCTTAAGGGAATTGTCGGGACTAAGCCGCCTCACATCATGACGACTGATGAGCAGAACAAGGTCATTCCTGTTGAGGATCTCTTCATCGACATAGGAGCTGAAAGCTTGGATAAGGCAAAAGAGAAAGGGGCGGACATAGGCTTGATGGGGGTTTTCGACGTGGAGTTCACAGAGCTGGGTGAAGGCTACGTTAGAGGCAAAGCTTTAGACGACAGGGCTGGCTGCGCCGTGCTCGTGGAGGTGTTTAAAGCTTTGAAGGATTCACCCTACAATTTTGTGGCTGTAGGCTCCGTGCAGGAAGAGCTTGGAATGAGAGGGGCACGAACTGCAGCGTGGCAGATTGACCCAGACTACGGTTTAGCCCTGGAAGGAACGTTTGCAGCAGACGTGCCCGGCACGAGGCCTGACAGAACATCGGCCAAGCTTAGGGGTGGCCCAGTGGTTACGATTATGGACAGGACGGTGCTCACCGATCCCACCGTGCTCAAGACATTGATAAACGCGGGACGGGAGAAGTCTATCCCTTTTCAGTTCAAGAAGGTGCCCGTAGGAGGAACAGACGCAGGTGCGATCCACCTGACAAAGGCAGGCGTGCCAAGCGGAACTGTTGCAGTGCCCTGCAGATACATTCACGGACCCGCCGCGATTGCACACGTCGACGATTTGAAAAACACCGCGTCCTTGGTAACCGAGTTCATAAAAAGCATTTCAACGCACAAAGAGACTTAGGGCACACGCTGTAACATGTTGACCGTCGACATTGTTGTTTCGTACGCACTTGACCTTACCATCTTATTTCTGTTTTCTTCACCAGTAGGAATTTGACTATATCATTGAGTATCAGTGAGAACGCAACAGAACACGATATTATGAACAGAGTTACAGTCATGGGTAGGGGCTTGAGGCCTGGGATTCCAGTTGTTGTCACTACAGTTGCGGCTATAATGCTGATTACTATTGCCGTAAGCAAGGTTCTGCTGGGTCTGGAGTTCCAGAAGTGCCCTCTTTCTCTTACGCTGAATATCAGGAACATGGCAGAGTAGAACAGTATTTCGAAAGTAAACGTGTAAAGGGTCTCGTCAGCCACGGTCAAATGGAAGACATTGAGTCCAACATACAATAAAGCAAAAGATTCAGTGACAACGAGTATGCTAAGTATTGAAGATGCTTTAATCAAGCCTGTTATGTTCCAACTGTCGGGCTTCTTGGACCATTTTAGGTTGTCTGTGGACAACGCAATCTTCACGAAGTCGGTCATGAAGAAATAGAGTATTATGGCGAAAGCCGACACCGCGTAGCTGCCCGTGAGGAGAAATGACAGGACCACGAACGTGGCTATCTGCAGCGTTCTGACTACCTTGCTGAGTATCCATGCGGTTATCCTCTCGTGAATCACTCTCCCGTTTTTCACCAAGTCTACGATGCTGGTTAGCCCCTCATTCATCAGCACGACGCTGGCTGCACTCTTGGCCACGTCCGTAGCATTGTTTACCGCTATGCCCACTTCCGCCTGCCTCAGTGCTGGCGCGTCGTTCACGCCGTCGCCTGTCATGCCTACCACGTGCTTTGTGGCCTGAAGGCTTTTGACGATAGCGTATTTGTCTTCAGGATAGATCTCAGCAAACCCGTCGCTCTTGTCGGCTGCTTCTGTCGCTTCTATGGAGTCTTCTTTGACTAATTCTTTCAGGTCTGCGGCTCTGATCACGTTTTCCCCGAGGCCAACGTCCTTGGCTATCTCTTTAGCGATTGGCAGGGCGTCGCCGGTCAACATTTTGACTGAAACGCCTAACTCTTCGAGTTCTTGTATCAGCTGTTTTGAGTCGGGTCTCGGTGGGTCGTGAAGCGTTACTAGACCGACGAGTTCAGGCTGCTTCTGACCGTTTGTCTTGGCGACTGCCAGGGTTCTGTAGCCTTTTGCAGCGAACCCGCTAATTTGCAACTCCAGCTGGTTTGCAGAGTCTTCGTTAAGCCCGCATGCTTGGGCAATGACGTTAACGGCTCCCTTCATCACTTGGAACTCATTGTTGTTTTTCTTTACTGTGGCTTCGGTTCTTCGTGTCTTTGGGTCAAAAGGAACGAAAGTCTCCTGCGTAAATGAGCGGTTTAGGAGATTCTGCTGTTTGGCCATGTTTATGAATGAAAGGTCGATTGGGTCTTGATTTGCCTCTTGTGAAGCCAAAGCTCCGTAGAATATGACTTGTTGTTCAGTGAAACCGTTTGACGGTATTATGTTTGCGATTGACAGTTTGTTCATTGTTATCGTGCCTGTTTTGTCTGCGCAAAGAACATTCATCGTGGCCGCGTCTTCTGAAGCGCTCAGCCTCGTTACTAAGACGCCCTTTCTGGTCAATTCCATGGAGCCTATCGCCATGCTGACGGTGAACATTGCGGGCAGAGCAACAGGTATCGCGGACAACAGAAGGACCAATATTATGGGCAGCAACTCCAAGAGGTCCTTGGCTTCAAGTATTGAAAAAGCAAGAGCCAACGCTATCAACGCGACCACTATTATTAGCAGCCATCTGACAACGTTTGAGACGACTTCTTCCATGTGCAGCTTGGGTTTGGCAAGTTGGACGAGTTGGGCGGTTCTTCCAAAGTAGGTTTTTGCTCCTGTTGAGACGACGATGCCGTTTGACTCGCCTCTCTTCACGATTGAACCGGAATAGAGAACGTTGTCAGGTCCTTTTTCTATTTCCATCGATTCTCCGGTTAAAGCTGATTGATCAACTTCAAGCTCGCCGGTTATGATCTTTACGTCGGCCGGTACAAAGTCTCCTGCTCGAGTCCTGACTATGTCTCCAAGCACCAGTTCTCTGGCGGTCACTGTTCTCCATGCGGCATCTCTAAGTACTTTTGCGTTAACGCGGAGCTTTTCCTTCAGACTCTCTACCGCGTCTGATGCTCTTTGTTCCTCCGCAAAACCTAGAATCGCGTTGAAAACAAGTAGTCCCGCCACGATGTACAGGTCCGAGTATCTCTGCAGGATCCATGAAAGTACGATTATGGCCTCGAGCATCCAAGCAGTGAGACCCCAGAACTTCCTAGCAAACGTGGCTGCAGGATTGACTTTCTTTTCTGGGACTTCATTGTATCCGTATTTCTTTAACCTAGTTCCAACTTCAGTTGATTCAAGCCCATGTTCCAGATTTGATTGCAGCGCTATGATTACTTCTTCGGCTTTCGTGTGATCAAAGTCCAAAATTTTCTCCGTCAGGTGAGGTTTCCCCTCAAGCGTTCATTCGTTCAATATTCCGTGTACAAGATAATCACATGTTGCTGCAAATAAAAAGGAATAGGAGTGCAGGCGCGCGCTTCGTTGCGTTAATATAGTTCATGATAAGACAATGGGTGCAAATCTCGTTGCTGGTTGGCATCATGGAGAAACTGCAGGGGGAAAATCGAATTGAAGAATTTAGGAAAATTGCAGAGTTGCTCAAGTCAAAGATTGCCTCGTATGAAGGTGTTTCTGGCATTGTTTTTACGGGTGGTTTGATTAGAGGTTTTGCTGACAAGTATTCTGATGTTGACATTATTGTCTTGTTAGGTGAGAAGGACGAGGATTTGAGGAAGAAAATTCGAAAGATTGGGGAGGATGAGCAGAGGCGCTCGGGCGTCGACGCGGATTTGGAAGTTCACTTTCTTGAAGACTTCAGGACCCGGAAATGGGATGAGATGGCTAGGTGGGATTTTTCGCATTCTGAGATTGTCTTTGATCCTGGAGGAAAAGTGCGAAAGCTGTTCGAGAAGAGGTTGAAGGTTTCCGAGAGTTTTTGGTTGAAGCGAATCGTCATTTGCGGGGAATATGTTAAGTGGTATTGTTGCCCGCCTCGGGATAATGTTGGAACTATTGCTGAGACATGGGTCGACAGAGGTGACTTGATCTCTGCCCACTACTGTCTGGACTATTCTGTGGGCCTTCTGATAAAGATGATATTCGCTTTGAACAGGGAGTTTCTGCCTCCTCCCAAATGGGAGATCTTCTGCTCCTACACTCTGAAGTGGCTGCCTCCGAATTACAAGAAGCTCGTCGGCGAAGCCTTGACCGTTAAGAGTCTTTCAGAGCGTGATCTAGATCGGAGGCTGAGGGCAGCGAGAGAACTTTGGCGTGAAATTCTGCCCAAGATTAGAGAGGAAACAGGTTTGACTCCTGAATTGATCTCAAGGCAATTCGTCAAGCACGTGCTTAGGCAAGGCTGACATCGTCGTCTCGCATAACAAGTTGCAGTATAGTGTGCGCTCAAACGATTGTCTTCTTGAAGTGTATGTGCCGTCCGAATTCTCTGAACCCCATTTTCTCATAGAGACGGAGTGCTTTTGCATTGTTTGCTCCAGTGTCTATGTATACGACTTTCACGCACCGTTTCTTCAAATCCTGCAAGGCATATTCTAACATGTGGGTCGCTATCCTCATGCCCTGATATTGTGGTTTGACATGGACTTCCAATATGTGTCCGTATTTGTCGACCTCAGGTTCAAACCACGGATGGTCCCCGACAAAAAAGTAGACAAACCCGGCGAAGGACCCATTCACTTCGGCAACTATAAGGTCATTCAGGTCAACCATCTGCCTCAGACGGCCTACATCTGCAAACGGGTCCCACGGAGTATCCCCTTTCGTTCCATAATACTCAACTATAGACGTCAAATCTGAAGGCAGGGCCGTTCTTATGTTCTCCAAGTCTGAGACAATATTGATAAAGCATCCGACTATCTAAATTTTGGGCCTTGGGTTGGCAGTTAGGATGGGTGTAAAGTTTTTTCCCAAACCCAAACTTCTGTGAATTCCTCGAACTGAATCAAAAGACCTATTCCTGACTTTAAATACACTATGGTCGAGGTGTTGATTAGGTGCGTGCACACGGTGTTCCTTTTTCATTTGTGGCGATAGTCTTGACTGCCTTGATAGTCGCACTAATTATCTTCTACGGTAATAATGATTGGACGCTCGTTGCTGTCGCCCTATTACTGCTTATGGTTCTTGCTCTATTGTTAAGAACCATTTGGGTCATTGACAGTTTCAAACCAAGAAGACACAGAGAGTCAGAGTGAGCGACAAGAAATTGAAACTCTGATTAATGAAGAAGCTCTACTGTTTGCGCAATACTTGAGGAATGAAAAGCAAACATGGGTTCCCAGAATTGTAAGACGGGCAGCTCGCCCGTTTCGGTTAGTCTAGTTGCACGTTCAGCATGACGGTTGCTGCAGGTCTGGTTATGATTGGTTCGAAAGCTAGGATGTAGAAACCCGGATCCATCAAGTAAAACTCGGAGTCAAGATGTGTTGTCTGTGTCTCGTTGACGATTGCCTGACCTAGTTCTCCCGAACTGACCCAGTTGTCCAAGGAGTCGTTTCTCCGGTCAAGCACCAATCGGAAGTTTATCGGCGCAGTGGCTTCGAAACTAAGATGAATCTTGGTGAGCGAATCCAAATAGATGCCGAAATAGTAGTAGTGAAGTGTGCTTGGGTCGCCCATATTGAGGGTATGGGGTAAACTAATGGGTTTAAGAGAAAACGCACTGATATCCGGGCCTACCAAAGGTGACGAGTCGATGTACAAGATGCTACACGAGAACTCCTCATACTGGAACAAGGCGGGTTTTGTCCACTTGCTGGTTATGTAGGTTTGCAATGAGAATGAGAGAAAGACGGTTAAGAATGCAGCGATTAGAATGAGCGACATCAGAACCGTCTTGCTTCTAGTCCACACCATTATCCCTGAAGTTTAATTGGTCACTGTTACACTTATGCTTATCCTCCCAGCACGAACCGAATAAAATTGATTATAGTGGTCTTGGTGACTTAGATAGCTGATCTCAGCGGATTGTTGAGGTAGGGTGCTCTAGTGCTCTTCTCGTCGAGTTGGGGTGTTGGGTTTTGGGGGTAAAGTTTTATGAACCGCTCTAGGTCATTATCAGAAGTGTGAAGGCCGTGAAAGATACTGAGTTGAACCTGATTGTTGAATTGATGAGAAACAGTCGCAGAAGTGACAGAGACTTGGCCAAAGCAATAGGAGTCTCCCAACCGACCGTTTCGAGGATGATCAAAAAGCTGGAGAAAGAGGGTGTCATCAGAGAGTACGCGATGATCCCTGATTTTAGCAAACTCGGATTCGAACTAATGTCTTTCGTAACCACAAAGGAGAATGAACTGCTTAGAGAAGACGAAACTGTTGAAGCGTGGAAGAAAGCTCGTGAACTTGCGAAGAAAACACCCCCGCCATTTCTTTTCGTCCTAAGCACTAAACCTTCAGGCGCTGACACAACCGCTTTTGCATTGCACAAAGACTACTCGGAATACGCTACATATCTTAAAGGAATCAAGGAAAATCCACTGGTAAGTGTTAATAGTGTTCAGGGTTTCATCGCAAAGACGAACCTCAAGGATCATTTCATTCCCCTGACTCTATCTGAAGTCGCAGACTTCATAAAGAGAAGAGGACTAACGAACAGAACCAAGACCTTTCCTGCAATCAAGACAGGCAAAAAGGCTAAGACACCCTGAGCGCGCGCGGAGCCTCGTCGTTACATTCTTTCTTTTTCTCATCGTATGTAGTTTGTGTGTGGGTTTGGGTGGTAAAGTTCTATCCCAAACTCATTGTTCTTTTGCTACGTTGGTGGGTGTCAGAAAGAAGCTCTTCAACTTGCTGTTCTGTCATGTTGCCTTCAATTCTCTCTCTAGAACTCACAATCAAAGTTGGGAAAATCCTGATTTTTTCTCGTTCTTTCTGCATTTCTCTGCGAAAGACGTTTTCCCTCGTCACATCAACAACTTCAACTTTTAAAGCATACTTGGAAGCGATACTCTTTACCATTTCAGTTGCTTTCTGTTGGTCCTCGGGAAGTATGTACTCGTGTTTTGGCTCTGCTTTTACTGTGGGCGGAAGGCGGGGTCGAGTTATATACTCGCGTTCGACCTCGACAGTTCCCGTCACAGTTTTGACGCTTTTCACATAAACCCTAATCTTAGACTCAGCCATGAACACCACACTCAAATAGGCCTATCATGTGTTAACGAAAACTTCCATATAGGCTTTTTATGTTAGCGCGCGCTGTCTAGTGCGAGTCTGTGTGGTGAATAGAACGAACATTTGTCTGTTTCCCGTCGAGGATTTCTCGCTTTTTCTGTTCGTAGACTCTGCATTCGCAATAGGCGTAAGTCTGAAGATTTTTAAATACCTGCCTAATTAACAAGTACACAAATGGAAGCACAAGACTCTAAAGGAGGTTGAAATTTGGCGAAAGATACGGTTTGCGGAATGGAAGTGAATGAGAAGACGGCGAAACACAGGACAGAGTACAAGGGCAAGACCTATTATTTCTGCAACCAGATGTGCAAAACAACGTTTGACAAGAATCCAGCCAAGTACGCCAGTGGTGAAACGCAGCCTTCAGGTCACACCGGGCATTCCTGAGTTGAAAATACCCATATCCTCTTGGCTCAGTTATTTACAACCATGTTCTCTTTTTCTCAAGTCCATTTTTCACCGTTTTATACGGCGTTCGCTTATGAGAATTGTTGAGCCAGACGCTTTTGAAGGTGGAAGACGCGAGAACAGGGGTGAAGTATCCGACGGTTCAGCATGAACACGCTTCAAAGTCCATTGTAACTTTTTCTCTAAGGTTCCTGATGTCGAAGCTGTGATACTCACCGGTTCTTGTGCACGCGGGAAAGCCACCAAGGATAGTTGTCTGGACATAATGATTCTCTTGCCTTTGAAAACATTACTGTGCGCGCGCTAAGTTCGAGCTGGAACCGCGGTGGAGTGACTTTTATGAAAATGATGCTGTTTTTGACAGATCACGGAGAGTCGGCAGCTATTCACATGTGGATTAGGATTTTGTTGACGATTGCTCTGTGCCCACGCCTCGCGACTGGACCTCTGGACCCGATGAGTCTGAGCTGGAAATAGGCAACACCCTGGTGTATAGCGTATCACTCTGTGAGCGCGGTCCCTACTTCAAGCGTCTTAAGGCCAAGTGGCTGCCCTACCATGACGAGGAGCTTCGGCAAGAAAGACTGGCAACGGTACGTCAATTCTGCCTTAACAACATCGATCATATTCCTCTATACGTGGACAGAGACCTGTATTTTCAAGCGTTCGACCGCTTGTACAACGCCTTTCAAGAATTCCTTCAAGCTCTTTTCATTTCGCGCCGAACCTACCCCGTTGCACATGACAAGTGAATCAGAGAACAGATTGAAGCGTGTGCGCTAAGGCCACACACCCTTTTCTCAGAGTCCGCCTCAAACCAGAAACGACAATCCTAAACCGCCACCTAGCAGACCCGCACGTTCAACTCCACCAACCGTTTGAGCCTCAAAAAAATCACGCATTGAGTACTCAAACACAAGGACTCGAATTCCAACATTAGCCTAGGAGCTGAAGCCTCACAGACGACTGCAAACGGTTCATTCGATTATCTTGAAGAAGTCCCTCTCGGTTATTATGCCCACGAGCTTTTCGTTCTGCACCACCGGCATGGCGCCTATGTTCTTCTCCCGCATAACCTTGGCCGCCTGTCCCACGTCCAAGTCCGGCTCCACCGTCACAACCGTCTTCGTCGCTATTTGAAGCGCAGGGTTGTTCAGAACCTGAATTATGGTCCCAGAACGCAGATAGGCAAAAGCTTCGCCGCAGCCGAAGAACCGTATGATGTCCATCGCCGTTATGATGCCCACCACCCTGCCCCCCGACACTATCGGCAGCCTCCTGAACCCCTCCGTCGCCATCGTCTTCTCCACCTCGAAAATCGTCGTCTTCGGCAAAGCGGTTATGACTTTTTCAGACATCAGCTGAGCCACCTTCACGCCGCTTGTTCTGTCAGCGAAAAGGTTCGCAACGTCCCTCTCAGTGATTATCGCCTTCACACTGCCCTCGTCGTCGACAACCGGCAGGCCACCCAGGTTTGATTCCTTCATCCTGGCAATCGCTTCACTTATCTTCGCAGACGTCTTCACCGAAACAACGCTCTGCGTCATCACCAGCTTTATCGGCTCGTTAATCGCCTTGAAAAAGTTACCACCAAACTTCCGCTGAACCAGTTCAAACTTTCCGCCCCCACCCAAATAATCAACCACATCCGAGGCGGTCACTATGCCCTCCAGATGCTTGGTCCCCGGATTAGCGATGGGCAGCCGACGAAAACCCTTCTTCGCCATAATCTGAATCGCATCGTAAATCGGCGTGGTCGGAGCCACCATCACAACCGGACTCTTCGCCACCGTCAGGATTTCGCCGTCACGCTTCTTCGCCCGATTAGCCTTCAGGTCAACGGGACCCCTCCCCCGTATCCTCCTCCTGAACCCCTCCCTGCTCAACCCTTGGTCCCCCTTCACTTCACCACAAGCCGAACAACGTCCTCGCGGTCAACGATGCCCACAAGCCTGCCGCCCCTATCTTTAACCGGCACTCGGCCTATGTCTTTGGAAACCATAACCTTGGCCACCCTGATCGCCCTCACCGACGGCTCCACCGCCACCACGTTCGTCTGCATCACCGACGAGATTCTCGGCGAAAAACGTCCCTTCTTAGACTCAAACGTCGGCAGAACAGCACCGCTCTGCAGCAGATCCCTCTGAGTCACGATGCCCACCAGCTTGCCATTCTTCACAACTGGAAGACCGGCGAAACGTCTCTCCTGCATCAACCGCCAGATGTGTTCAACCTCGTCCTCCGGCGAGCACGTCACAACATCCTTGGTCATTATTTCAGAGACTTCTCTCGCGAATTTCTCAGGACTCGTCTCGATTTGCTTCTCAATAAAACTCTCCAGGCCTAAAACTCCCCGGTAAGTTCCGTCCTGAGGCGACGTGACAACCGGTGCGCACCACACGTCCACTTTAAGCATGGTCTTTACGGTTGACATCACGTCATCATCGACAGTTGCAACGTGCCTCGCAGGGGTCATTATGCCCTTGACCTGAATCGAAGATTTGGACGACGATATGGTCATGACGTCGCGTCTGGAAACTTTTCCGAGAAGCTTCTTGTCCCCATCCGTCACGGGCAATATTCTGAGGTTGAAGTCGCGTATCACCGCACGGGCTTTCGTGGCAAGCTCATCCATGTAGATGGCCGGGTGTTTTCCATCCATGATTTCTTTGACACGCAAGGAACCGCCTCTTATTCCTCGGTTTCTTCCAGTTCAGCCTTGCAGTCTTCGCACAGGTATTCGCCGTTGACCTCCGTCAGGCCGTCGGACCAGACTTCGCAGTGGTCGCAGTAGCCTGCGAGCGGGGCAGATTCCGCGTGCCCCTCTTCAGCCATGTTCTCGCCCTCGATTAGCGCTTTTTCCTGGATTATTTCTAGGAGTTCAGGCATGACGCCGAGGACGTCTTTGCTCGAGATTATGCCGACGAGTTGGCCTTTGTACACGACGCCGAGTCTTCTGATGTTCAGTCTGCTCATCCTCCTGGCCGTGTCGGTTATCGTTGCGTCGGGTTCTATGGTGATGAGGGGCGACGTCATGACTTCCTTGGCTTTAAGCGTGTCCGGTTTGGCGTTCTTGGACAGGACGCGCAGGACGAGGTCTCTTTCGGTTATTATTCCGATTGGTTTTCCGTCTTTGGAGGTCACTATTATGCAGCCCAGGTCGTGTTTGTCCATGAGTTCTGCAACGCGGTTTGCCGGCGCGTTCTCTTCTATGGTTATCGCTGGGCTGCTCATGACGTCTTTGACGAGCATTTTAGGTCTTAACCCGATTTCAGACATTGTGTTCAGCCACGCAGGTAACTCGTGCTTCGAAACGGTTTGACTTCACTCAACTGAAAAGATACGGTCGAATTTAAGACTTGCTAACGCTGGATAAGCGCACTCTGAAACGTTCCCGTCTTCGCGGTGAGCGCAGGTCCGGCCAATGTGAATATTATCGAGGAGGCGGATGCACACGCGGACGTTGCGACCATTCTCTGGTTTGGGCGGAACGGGCCGAAGCGTTGAACAAGCATGTTGAGATTCGAGTCCTTGTGTTTGAGTACTCAATGCGTGATTTTTTTGAGCCTCAAAACGTTGATGGTGCGTGCTAAGTTTTGTTGAGGGCTCGAGCATCGTGAACTTGGGGTGCAATTGTGAACCGCGCGGAATTTTTCTTGAAATCCTGACAATTCTGGTTGCTCGCGGTGTATGGTAGTTGTGGAATGTGGATTGGTTGTTTGTACATGGGCTTCATAAATCTAATAAATCAAGGGTGGTAGATGTGGGGTTGAGAGTTTTAGATGAAGGTTCTTCGTAGGCAGAAGTCCGCGTATGTCCTCAGCTTGCTCTTGTGTTCAGTGGGAGTGGCTGCGCTTCTGGCTGCGCTTTGGAGGATTTGGCCGCAGGTTTCGTCGGCCAGGGATCCTTTTTCAACTTTTCTGAGTCTTCTTTGGACGGAAAACCTGAGTCTTGTTCTTGGTGTTGGGTTCAAACTCGTGTACCTTGTCGTTTTGGGTGATGCTATGCTCATAGCAGGAGTCGTGGTGTACGTCCTGAGCGTGCAACGGATTTTTCTGCCCGGAAGGGTTGTGTGGTTTCGATGCCCGTTCTGCAACAAGGATTGGAGATCGAGTGGAACCAAGGCATTGGTGCACTGCCCTCATTGTCGCCAACTGGTTCATCCAACGATGATTGAAAAAATAGGCCCAACAACGCGCGCCAAATAGAACAAACAAAGTGAATAGATAGATTCATTTTCCATCGCGCGCCAATTTGTCAACAAGCTGTTTTGCAGATGGCAGATTGCGATTGGTTTGGGCAAACGATTCAAATGAGTGTTCAAGTTGGCGGGCTCACGTGTTACTGCTTATATGCTTGTTTTTCATGGCATTTGAGGGATGAAACTGTTCAGCAGTTTGAAGAGTCGTTACTCGTTCATTCAGGGTAATTTTCTTGTTCTTTTCATAAGTTGGGTTTTGATGTTCTTTTCTGGCCCGATTCCTTCAACGTATTCCAGCCTTTACTTCAAAGGATTGGGAGCGAACGATTTCATCATAGGTGTGATAGGCTTCGCGGGTTCAATAGCACTTGCGTTTGTGCAGTTTCCTGGCGGTTATCTGGCGGACAAACACGGAAGAAGATGGCTTGTGGTGACGATGACTTTCGGCGTGACGTTCGCCACGGCTTTCTTCATTTTTGCTCCTTCCTGGCCTCTGATCGTCTTGGGGACGGCTATCCAGAATTTCTGTTTGCTTTACCAACCAGCATTGTATGCCATAATGATTGATTCGGTCGCGCCTGAGCATAGAGGCGCTGGGTTCACTCTTCAGTCGGCCATCACGAATCTTGTTTCTTTGCCTGCAGCGATTATAGCAGGTTATCTAGTCTTGGCTTTTGACGTGAACATGGGCATCAGGATTGCCTACGTGATAGTCTTGGTATTCTATTTTGCGGCTGCCTTGGTGAGGACGAAGCTGAAGGAAACATTGCTGTCGAATGAAAAAAGCAGCCGCCCAGACTTGTTGGCCGCGTTCAAGGAATATCCAAAGGCGGTCAGAGAGGGACTTCAAGTGTGGAAGAAAGTCCCAAGGGCCACGTTGTACTTGTTTCTGGTAAACTCGTGTATAAACAGCCTCATTGCGGGTTGCAGCATATTCTTTGTCATCTACGCCACAAACGTTCTTCAAGTAACAAAGTTCCAGTGGGCCATCGTGATGGCGTTCATGTACATGAGTTCAGCAATCCCTGCCGTCCTTGCGGGACTGAGAATGGATGTCGCGGGTCGCAAACGCTACTATCTGTTGAGTTTTCTCCTGTACGTGCCTGCCATGCTCATGTTCCTGAGGGCTGACTTTAACTTGCTTCTTGTCACCTTCTTCTTGTTCGGTCTGGGACAAGTGCTGCAGCAGACTAGCTACAACTCTATTCTGGGAGACCTGACTCCTAGAGACCTTAGGGGAAAAGTCATCGGTTGCGGTCAGTTCTTCATGTACCTTGGTCAAGCTTTCACGCAACTTATTGTTGCAGTAATGTACACTTACGTAGCCCCAGAACTGCCTTTTATCCTGCTTGCCGTAGCATCAATACCGCTGTCGATTGTCGCGTTCTTGAAGATACATGAACCAAGCGTCAAGCAGGTTTGAAACCAAGGTGGGCCTTCTATCTAAGTGCGAGACTCCAGATGGGGAGCAAGTCGTAGAACTTGTCCTATCTCTCCGCATATCAGCGGCCTCCGCACGCATGTTCTAATCAGTTAAAAGAGATGCATGATCTTCAGCTCCTCATAACTGCCTGATTCACTCTCAGTCACCTCTCCGAGATCCTGCGATGTTGTTTCGTCGTGGGTTCTTTAACCTCTCAAACGAAACAAGGTGCTAAGGATCTGGCGGCCTTTGCCCGAAGTCCTCTCAAGATAACTGAGCGACTCATTGATTAGTTGGGCTTAAAAAAGACCTGTCAGGTTCAGAGAAATACTATATTCTCCATGCCAGAGAAAGGAGAGCGGGACCGCTGTGAGAGGGAACGGCGCAGGAGGAGAAAGGAAAGATTCTGCACCGTTCTCTCTTTTGTCCAAGTGAGGTCTCGCCTGCATTTTGTTTAACCTTTGACTTTTCGTTTTCCCTTCTTAGCGTGAGCGTGTTACAGCCCGCGCGGGTTCAATATGGAATGGAGAAAAAGATGGAGGGTTTAGGAGAGCGGGACTTCGCCTATCTGGCTCAAGTCTTCTAGTCTGTTCATCTTTATCATTCGGTCTGAGACTGTGTAGAACACGTCTTCGATGTACACTGATCTCTTGACCCAGTATCCTTGGTCGTTGATGCTCGTGCCATTGTCCAAGTGTGTGATTCGTCCTTCGAGCACTAGGTTGTGGTACAATGATATGTCAAACACGTAGTCGCCTTGCCACACTGGGTCTCCGTACGCGTAGGGCGGAACCGGGCTGGGATATTTGCTTTCGTCAATCTTTGCCACCATGACCGGGATTGCGAGAAGATTCCTGGATCTGTCGAACAGGAACGCCTTGGGATCCGTTAGGACTGGTGTGTCTGAGCCTCTGTCGCCGATTACGTAGGTCGCGTCTTGTACGGGGTTGGTTACGTTGCTCACGTCGAAGAGGGATACTTTTATGCCCTGATACCAGGCGAAGTCTCCTTCTTCCGCCCCGACTGCGTTCTTGCCCACGCCGATTAGGTGAGTCTCGTCGTATGGGTGAAGGTAGTCTGAGTATCCTGGGATTTTGAGTTCGCCCAAGACCTGTGGGTTTGTTGCGTTGCTCAGGTCTATGACGAACAGTGGATCGGTCTTCTTGAAGGTCACGAGGTAGCATCTGTTGCCCATGAAGCGGGCGGAGTGGAAGTTTTCTCCAGGTGCAAGGTTTTCCAGGCTTCCTACTACGGTGAGGTTCATGTCGAGCACGTACACGTTCGTCTGGCTGACATTGGACCAGGTTTGGGTTTGTATTCGGAAGTAGTCGCCGTATTCATCCATTGAATACTGGTTGTGTTCTTGTCCTGGGATTTTGCCGCTGGCTTCGACGGTCATGTTGTTGGCTTGCAAATGTATGCGGCATATTGTCGTGTTTCCGCTCCAGTACCATTCTTGGAATGTCACGTACATGTTTTCCTCCGAAACGTACATGTTGCTTGTCCCTCCGAGCAGAGTTGTCAGGTAAGTCGGTGCTTCTGTCGTGTTCTGGATGTTCATTGCGACAAACGTCGTGTATTGGTAGTATTCTTCTGTTCCGTTGAAGTAGCGAATATCCGTGGGAGCTATCTCCGTGGCTCTTCCATTCATGACGATTTCTGGCAGAAAGATCGCGTCGTTAACCGTGTAGGCTGGTTTGCTTGCAACGAAGTAGATGTAGTCGCCGATCATTCTGGAGTTGAAGTAGCTACCCGTTAAAGTAAGGTCTTTGATGAGGACCGGATCGCTTCTGTCATGAATGTCATAGATCCTCACATACGTTTTGACATCAGCGACGTAGAATCTTTCGTTGAACGAAAACGTGAGGACAGGGAAACTGTATTGCGATCCCAGTACAGCCAGTCTGTCGCCGCTGACGAAGATTCCAATGGGATACATGTCGGCGAACTTGATCTTGGCGAGCACTCGGGCTTGTGTTGGTGGATAGGCGGTCAGTATATAGACGGTGTCATTTGATAGAACGTACATGTAACCGTTGTCGTCTGTTTTCACCGTGTCTGCCTCGTCAACCCCAGCGACCTGAATATTCGTTGCTGAATGCTGGTAACTTTCGAGGGGGACATTCGCAGTAAAAGCACTGATCGAACCGGGTAAGAGAGGTCCGCTAGGGGAGCCGAACACCTTGAGGTCTGCAGGTCCATAAAGTGAAAAAGGCTCTTGAGTTTGTGAGTTGGTCTTCAGGAAGTTCTTCAGTGCTTCAGCTGAGGGGAAAGTGGCCAGAAAAGAAGAATGTGCAACCGGGATTGGGGGAGGGCCGGTATTTGATATTGTCTGAAAAACTCCATAGTAGGCTACTGCGCCGAAGGTTGAGGCAAGAAGGATAGCCGCAAGTCCGTAGAGAATGGCTTTTCTCCTGATTTGTTTTTCCATCGAGTTAACACCTGCTTAAGTTATGAAGACGCCACGTTATATTATCCTAAGTGTTAGTACACTCCATTCCAAAAGTTGGTACGGTAGCGCGCGCACTGTTCAAACTGATTTCCGTATCTATTCAATGACTGTTCACGAAATGAAGTTTGAATATCTGAGAACCGTTCACTTGTCCCAAAACTATGGCAAGCAAGAAAGTCATCAACTTGATTTTCTTTCGAGAAAGTGAGGAAAAATGGTCTGAAACAGCTCTGACAGTACTAGGCACATGTCTGCCGTAATCTTTAAGTCAATGATACTCATCGCGCGCGGTAGGCGGGCGTGTTTTTCTCAGTTCTTTGCGCAGGATTTTTCTGACGTTTTCCACCTGAAAGCCTAGACTTCGCAGTAGAGTAATCGAGGAGACGTTTTGTTCCGATGTTCCCAATATCACGGAGCCCATTCCTTTTTTGTATAGGAAATTCATCGCTCGAGCCGTGAGGGCTGAGGCGAGGTGTTTGTTTCGAAATTCGGGAAGAGTTGCTGCTGGACCTAGATAACCTCTGTTGAGATGCAGGTACTTTATTGAGTCCGTGTCTGGTTTTGCCACGACAATCGAAACGATTTTCTCTTTGACCTCGGCGACCTGCACCCACTCCTCAGTGAATGGTGGGTCTTCAACTTTCCAGTTTTCTAGGTCTCCGAGTTCTAGTCTTTTCCATCCGAATCCTCTGTTCACAGCCTCGACGAACTGTTCTTTTTCATCGGTTCTCAGGCTTCTAAGCTCGGTGTCTTCGTCAACCTTTGGGACTGTTTTTAGGCCGTCGAGTTTTGCGGACATTCGCTGAAAGCCTGGTTGCAATTTGTAATCTCGATTGGTCCAATCGGCTATTTTTGAGCTTCCTTCATCAATCATGGTTAAAATAGCGTTGGCTTTGGCGTTCTTTTCGAGGGCTTCTACGAGCACGTTTTCAACCGCGTTGTTATTTTGTCCTTTGATTGCGGTGAGCCAAGTAATGTGTTCCTCCGAGTTCTCATGAGAATGAGTTCCGATGAGACCCAGCACCTTGCCGTTTTCTTCTGCTACAAGAAGCCTGAGACGGCGATTCTGGATTTCGGACTGAACTCTCTCTTCGTCGAATGGAATGAACTCATCGTAATCTCTGTGCTCATCATTCAACAATCTGACAATGGCGGGCATATGCCTCTTGGCGAATTCTGTTATCTGGATGGTCATGTTCTCTTCAGCAGATGTTGAGGGCTTCTATAAGCTTTTTTGTATTGCACCCTTGTGGGCGCTGACTCCTGAGCGCGATTTTAATCCGTTGTTAGCGCGCGCGTTGCGAGTGGGTGACCACTTTGCTGGTCACTTTTGCACAGAACGCCTAACTGGAGTGGCCAGTCCCTCTATTCTTTGAAGTGAAAAGGCGTGGTAAGAAACAACTTATGCTCTTTGGCAGTCACAATTTGTGATTGCTTGTTGAGAGTTTGGTTTAAGAGAATGGTTAGGCCTAAATTGGAAACGGATGTGGGCAGAGTTGGAGCTTAGCGCGGTCAAGTCTGTTGGTCTGTGTAAGGTCTACCGTGGCAAAGACGAGGTTGAGGCTCTGAAGGGCGTGAGCATAGACGTGAGCAAGGGTGAGCTCTTCACTCTGTTGGGGCCGAATGGTGCTGGGAAGACGACTTTTTTGCGTATAATATCTACGCAGCTTCTTGCGAGCGGTGGTGACGCTTATGTTCTGGGGCATAGTGTGACGAGAGAGGCCGAGGAGGTGCGGGAACACATTGCGGTGGTTCCGCAGGATGTGGCGACTTACAATAATTTCACTCCTTGGGAGTATGCGTACTATTTTGCTCGTTTGAGGGGTATTTCGTCTTCTGAGGCTAGGCTCAAGGCGCGGGTGGCCTTGAGGGCTGTGGACATGTGGGAGTTAAGGGATCGTATGTGTCAGACTTTGTCGGGTGGGGAGAGGAGGAGGGCGATTATTGCCTCAGTTTTGTCTTCAAATGCGGATGTTCTTATGCTTGATGAGCCGACCAGCGGGTTGGATGCTGTTGCGCGGCGTGGTGTTTGGTCTGCTTTGAGAGGATTGGTGAGGGCTGGGAAGACAATTCTCTTGACTACGCACATGATGGAGGAGGCGGAGATGATTTCGGACAGGTTGGCCATAGTGAATAATGGAAATGTCGTTGCTTGCGGCAGGTTGGATGAGATCAAAGGATTGGTGAAAGAGAGGTTCAGGGTTGTGATTAATGGCGATTTCAAACAGATATCGGGTCACACAGAAGTTGTCAAGCTGGGAGACCGCAGTATTGCCTACCTGAAGACTCAGGATGAAGCAGTTGATTTACTGAAGACTACTTTGGGGATGAATCTGCGCGCAGAGTACTCCCCGGTGACGCTTGAAGACGTGTTTGTCAAACTTGTAGGAGGATTCAATAACCATGAAGATTAGCAAGGTCATCCAGGACACATTTTTGATCGCGTGGATAAAGTCGTATCCAGATTTCAGAAGAAACCCCTTGATGCTACTGCTTCTGGCTATGATAAGCTCTATTCCCCTGTTCTTCATGCTCATGTTCAGTAGCGGAGGAAACGTCATCGTACACGGCTTGATTGGTGCTATGGTTTCAAGCGTTTCCTTCGTGGGAGTGATGGCGGGCATTCAGGACATTTCATGGGACAGGTACGTGAAGATTCGTGAGATGATGGTCGCAATGCCGGTTCATCCTGCTTCATACGCTTTGGGGATAGCTCTGGCGCCCTTGTTGGTTTCAATTCCGAGCTTGGTTTTCTTCGGAGCGTTGACAGCCTATCTAGGGTTCCTGACTCTGGAGACGTTGGTGTGCGTCGTTCCAGCGCTTATTGTTGTCTGGGCAGTGATGAGTACCATGGGCTTCATGATATCGACGTATTTGTTGAAATCGAGCACAATGGTGTTGAACAACTTGTCGAACCTTCTTGGCATTGGCTTCATTTTCATTCCACCAGTGTACTTTTCCGAAGCGCAGCTGGGAAGTCTGAGTTGGGTATCTGTCATTATTCCAACGTCAAACGTTGCGGGTTTGATCAGGTCCTACATGGGGTTACTGCCATTGTCGGTTGAGGTCGTGATAGTCCGATGGGCTGTTCTCATCTCAACAACACTGGCGTTCATCATTTTGACTTTCATCAGGGCTAGGTGGCGAGAAAAATAGTCCGTACGCGTGCCGAGCGCACTCGAAGATTAGTGCGAAACAACTTGCCAAACCGTTTAAGGACAAGCTAGTATGTTCTATGTTGACAGAGGGGTTGAAGTCTTGGCTACATCTGAAAGCAAAGAGTATAACCAAGCACTTGACTTTCTAATTGAATCGCGGCGTTCGACACGAAAGTTCAAGCTTGATATTCCTCCTAGAGAAGTTGTTGAGCAGATCATCCGAGCGGGTTTGCTGGCACCCTATTCAGGTTTGGCGGTGTTTAGAGACGATTTCCGCAGGTTTGTCGTGGTTCTCAGGGAAAGTAAGTCAACAGTTCAGGTAGCCGCTCTCTTGAAACGCAGGATCTCGAATCTTTGCAAACAACTAGAAACACAAATGGAGCAGAATACCTTCATGAGAGAGCATGGACAGGCTTTTCTGCACAATCTGAAGACCATGAGTCAGCATGGTATACCTAACGTTGGAAAAGCTCCGTACTACATTGTGGTTGCCGAACAAAAGGGAATGCCTCAGGTGGAACAGCTTTCTCTGGCGCATTGCATGCAGAACATGTGGTTGAAAGCAACCGCTCTAAGCCTCGGATTCCAGCTTCTCTCGATAACGGCACAAATGGCAGAGGACAGAGAATTCTGCAGTCTACTTGACATTCCCTTTGGACAGTTCGCTCTGGACGGATGCCTCATAGGATACGCCGACATGATTCCGTCTCCAACTAGACGGCCGCGCCCAGACGAGGTTACAAGATGGATAGACTAGCGCTCGTACTTGCGAGAACGAATGATTTTGGCTGATAAATCGAAAAGTCCTTGCTATCTCGTGCCATCGTTTGTAGAGAGACCCTCTGTATGTATTCAGCGGTTTTCTTTGTGATTTTCCTTATTTAGAATTCGCGCACGCGAGCGAGATATCACTTTTTGAAGAGTTTGCATGTCTGCGTCTGAAAAGTGTTGAAATGCTTTTTTGCCGTATTCTTCGTCTAATCTTCTCGTGTAAGTCTGCAACGCTTTAAGAGCCGAAAAGCCGCCGATTTTTTCGTCAAACGACATCTTCATGATCCAGCCTTTACTCCGCAGATAATCTGTGCCAGTGGCTAAGTCTTCTTCCTTAACTCCTTCCAGCGCAACACGCTTACAGCAAACTCCAAAATCAGACAAGACTTTGAAGACTGTTTCTTTCACGAAAGTCCAGATTGCCAGCGTTTTCTCGCTGCCACGGTTTGCCTCATACGTTTCGGCGTCTACCACGAGACAGTTGCCTTTCTCAAATTTGCCGTAACGTCCAAGTATCCACATAAACCTGAGGAGATGCGCTCTCCGGCTCTCCAGCTTGTGTTTTTGAGCAAACGTGTCAGTGTCCTTAAGACCCAACGAAGAACGATTCATGTCCACCAATAGTCTATGAACCGCTCTGAACGCCAAAGTTTCCTCACTTGAGAAGGGCAGTTTTTCAGGAAAACCAACGATTTTTTTCTCAGCAGTTGGCAGCTTGAAGGGTTCCACGATGTCCTCTGGCTTCAGTGACGCACGAATAGTCGCTAGACGGCTTATTCCCTCGAACGGTTCGACAAAGGCATGGTACTCCGCTTCGGAGATTGGTGTACCAAGCTTCTCCTCTATCTTCTTACGGTTCCAAACGCCACCAGTTGCTTTTACTGTGTCGCATGGAAATCGTGAACAGTAAGCACAGTTTGCGACTCCGTTCTTGCCTACACATTGGCGTATTAGACATTTCCGATTAGGCAGTTTCGATCCTTTCGGAATTCTTGAATCTGGAGTCGGACATGTGAGGCATGGCGTCTTGATCGGCATGTACCCCAGAATCCTCTTGGCATTGTTCCTGTATCGGTCGAATTCTTCGGCTGCCATGCCCTTCCGTGGGTAAGGCCCCCAAGGACAAGCTCCACAATTGATTCCACACTTGGCAACCAGTTCTGGCAATTGTGCAATCTCCCTGTTCAGACAGTTAAGAGAAAATAAAAGCCTTCTGACAACAAATCGTATATCATGTCATTGGTAGGAAAATACTTATTTTCAAATCATTCTCAGCATACCAAAGAAGTGGTGCACTTGCAGTCTTTTGCCCTGATAAACAGTCCGCACGAATCTAATTGCGAACCGAGCGGCGCGCGTTTATTGAAAAAGAAAGGGAAATTGTTGCTTATTCTATTTTGACTTTTCGTTTTGGTGCTTTCTTTGGAAGAGTTATTTAGCACGCGCGCTGGTTTTTGAGTGTGTCGAATTTGATGGAGAAGAAGCACTTCTAACTATTTTGATCTCAGTGAGTAGAGATGGATTTTGACCTTTGTTCTTGTCTTGTCTCGGTTATCTATAGCAATGGACCACAAACCTTCCTTGGATGCTGCAAAATCCAGTTTTGTCTCGTGCGCGCTAGCTATGACTCGTGCCAATAGGATCTAATCATCTATATTTGGAAAACATCAAAAAGCGAGTTTCTAAAGGAAATCGGAGGTTTCAAAAAAGAAGAGCGGCTCAGTTATTAGGGCGCGCTTTGAGCAGCGTATACTTGATTCAGGTAGCATTGATGAAGAGAATTGCTAGCGCGCCCTTTCTGTATATAGCTTTTGAGACCGTACTAGCTTCTGGAACATGATGTACCAAGGCTTAGGATAAAATCCCACAAGTGCGCTCTATAGGGTGAGTGACTGTGAATGGTTCATGTTTGGTTGGTGAACAAGATGAAGAAGCTCTTCACGTTGGCCTCGCTTGGGGTGTTGTTCGTTGCCTTGTGTTTTACAGCGTTTCCACGTTTTCCCATGTTAAACTTTGCGGGTGCATCGTCCATTTTGCCTGTTGATGATGCGGAATATGCGAACGGTACCATTGCTATCGCGGATTCACCCTCCCTTATTTGGTATGATTGGGTTAACGTTTCCGGCACTCAGGTCATCAACTACGTGTTGTACACTAACTCCGACTACCCATACCCCACGCCAATCGCCAACCTTGTAGGTCAGCACTTCCAATTGTCTGATGGCACGGAGCTTTTTGTGGTAAACGCCTTGGACAAGATGGAGGTCTACAGAGACCAGAACGGCGACGGCATTCCGCAGGCCAACTTCACTTCGGGAGACAGCGAAATCCTCTATAATATGTACATAAACATGAGCGACAGCTACAGCATAATCCCCATTCAGAAGACGATGGAAGGCAACATTCCGCATTACCAGTGGGGTTTCACGTATGTAAACGCCTCCGCATATCTTCAGAACGCCACCGTCAGCTATGGCGTTGTAGCCAAAATAATCCTCGATCACATAACCGTAAGCTACGATTTCAGCCTAAGCGGCAACGTTTCAAACTTGAAGACGAGCTTTGACATCGGAAAAGTCGTCAGCGTAAGCGTACTGGGCTCTTCACAGTTCTCGCTGGACGGCTTAAGCTTAGCTTTGCTTTACCCAACATCGACTTACACGTCGAAACCATATTCAACCTACGTAGACGGCCAACCCTACAACTCGACAATCGCGAACGATTCAGCTGTAAACGCGGAGGTTGCGCGGGTTGCGGTGGGCGACACAAAGGCGTATGATTTTGTCTTCGGCGGCAACTACACCCTTATCCGAGGCGAAAACAATGAAACTCACCAGGCGAAAGCCGAGGCCGCCGCGCTTTCCAGCATTCCAACCGAAATTTACGGGCCAGTAGTGTGGCAGACCACCTTTTTCAGAGAAGAGCTAAACCTTGACGATCTCTTCGGCGGCTCATGGCCAGACCTTACGATAGACTACAACGCGTCCTCGCTGATATACAGGATTTGTTTTCCAGTCTGGGACGGAGTGCAAATTCAACACGACCCCGTTTACGTTGGCTACTTGTTCAGCAGCACAGAGATCCCCGAGATTCCGACAATAATAATTTTGCCACTCATATTCATTGCTGCAACGTCGCAGGTTCTTGTGCTCGCAAAGAAGCGCAAATTCGACTTCACCAATACAAAATAGATGTTGTCTCTTTTAGCGCGCGCGCTAACATCATGTTATCCTACCAAATTACAATGCGCGCGTGACCGTTCCCCGAGGTGCGTGAGATGTATTGGGGCACGTTGCAGTTTCTATTGTGAGTCCGATGGTGTTCGCCGTGATATTGCTCACTGCTACTCGGAGTGCGCACATCATGAGAGTGGGTTTTTCCATAACCGTTATCTTGCGGTTTGCGTGTCTGTGTTTAGGAGAATAGGGTTTGTTGAAGTCTCTTTTTTGTTGCTCGAAGCGCGCCTTTTTGATGCTGATGTGCTTAATGTTGTTTTGTCAGGTATTCTTGACATTGTCCGTAAAATCGATGTCAAATGAATTTCCCCTTGCGGTGGTGCTGTGGAGGTACGACTTGTTTCAGGACAGGCACTGGACAGTTTATAACGAGACGGTTGGACAGTTGAAGAATCAAGGGTTCGATATAGCTGGGGACGTCAATCATGTTGTGCAAGCCAATTATACGTACTTGAATTACACTCTGAAGTCCAAGGTTGTCAGGCTGTCTTGGCCTAATGTCACTCTACTGGTAAAACAGGGAACATACGATCTCAACCTGACTGTTTACAAAGTAATGGATAATGGAGCAATCGGTGACAGGGCAGGGTCTTTCTTGAGATCGAATTCTCCGGCTATACTTACCCCGCTATTGGCGTACAAAGATCCCGACCTTGGGGTGGGTTTTGACCCTTCAGTGTTCACCATCGGGAACACGTTCGTTGCATCAACCCGAACGTATACCGTTAACAGGACGGAAACTCTTAACGATACCCTCTGGGGACATAATGATACATACGTCTGTGTAGCGCATTTGACTAATGCCACCCATTCCTACAGTTGGACGTCATGGTGTGATGCTGCGTCAGGGCTGTTCTTGAAGAATGTGGCGGAGTCGAAGACGCCAACGTCCACGTCTTATGAACAACAAGAAATGATTGAGACAGGAGTGGAAAATGACAGGTTTGACGTTGTTCAGAATGGTCAGTCCTATCAGGTGTTTGTGCATACCAATTCTACCCTAGACGACTTTGAATTCGACTCAAGTGTTAACACGTTGAGTCTTGCTGTCGATGGGCCAAGCGGCACTTCAGGAATATGCAACATAACTATTCCCAATGGTCTGGTGCCGGCTGGAAACGGGTTTGAAGTCTATGTTGACGGGCAGAAAGCAAATCATACACTTGCGGAGGACGTGAACCGCTATTATGTGAGCGTGAGCTATCAGCATAGTGCGCATACGATCAAAGTAGACATCGTCGGCGGCACTCTTTTGACCGCGTGGTGGATATGGGCAAGTGTAATAGTGATAATCGCCCTCGTGGCAACGGCGGTTTACTTCTCAAGGAAAAGGCATCATCGTCCGCATCGGAGAAAACGTTCTTAGCCCGCGCGAAAAACCTGTGGCCTCAAACGCAACGATGGCGCGCGTAATGTGCAGTAGGATGGCTTCTGTAGCCGAAAGACTGAGTAAAGACGGTATAGGAGCGCGCTAATCTTTAAATAAATATGGTCTTTCAATGGGTTGCGTGAATAGGATGGCGTATTTACGGAAAGAGGAGGAAACGGTGGAGATAGACCACTCCTTGGACAAGGTTTGGATGACTATTCAAAAGGTGCTGAAGAGCCTGGACTGGAGTGTGGAGCAGGTTGATGAAGCGGGGCATCGGGTTAAGGCAAAGACGAAAGCAGGTCCCATGTCTTGGAGTTCAGTGCTTCTGATTGATGTGGTGTCTATGAACGAGAATATTACGAGAGTTTCAGTTGGGGCAGAGACACCGGTTACGACGATTACGGCGATAGTTGATTTTGGGCAAGGAAGGCGAAGAATTGCCCAATTCTTCACGGAACTGGCAAAGCAATTAGCCAGCTAAATTCATCAAGCTGTTTTGCAGATGGCAGGTTGCACGCATCTGTGACAAGCAGTTTGGCTTAACCGCGTTTGAGCGCGCGCGAGCGCGTAGGGTGTGCTATCGATGTATAAAAACTTGATATATTTGGGTTCTCGCAATTTCGTTTATTAGGATTTCTGGTTGTTGTAGAAGGTCAGAGGAGAGGAAGGCGCATTGTCTCGTAGTGAAATCCTTGGTCTTTTAGGTCGGAAGAGAAGGCTAAAAAGTAAAGACTTTTTCGAACTTTACGATGCTATTTGGCAAGACACGGCTCCCATCAGGTACAAGAATCCTGATCATGCCCTGCGCGAACGTTTGGAAATGATTGCAAAGCAATGTGGTGGCCCCCCATTTTGATTATCCTAGCGCGCGCTTACGTAGCGCGCTAAGTGATTGTTACAAGGCATGTTCCTTTCAACATTGCTTCAAGTAATCTCAACTTTCAAATTGTTACAAAAGGGCGCGTGCTTAGGCGTTTTCGTGGGCTGCCAGAATGCTTTTCGTCTCGGAACATTTAGCCTCAGTCTCTAGGGTCGCGTCTGGTGACGTCGTGTTTAGTGTTACGAGGTAGAAAATCGTGGAATTCGCCTGTTCGAAAGTATCGCTTTATTTAGACTGAGACGATAAGAGTAATATCGGTTGCGGGTCAGCCGGAGAAGTGTGTGTTCTTGTCTTCCAATGATAGGAAAGAGTTTGTGGATATCTCCGGGAACACGTTGCTTGTGTACTTTTATTTTCTGAGGAGTGGACAAACTTGTGGTGTTAGAGAAATCCAGAGGGCATTGGGTTTTTCGAGTTCCAGCAGTGCCCATTACCATCTTGAAAAACTGGCGAACAAGGGCGTTTTGGCCAAGGACTCGTATGGAAACTACAGAATCAACGAGCAAGCAAAGATTCGTCTAATCGACCGTTTCTTCGTCGTTCATGGACTGCTGCTTCCTAAGCAGCTTATTTATGCTGCTGTAACCACATCCATGTGCCTTTTCTTCACGTTACTCCTGTGGAACTCCCTCACGTTGACAGTCGTCCTTGCGTTACTTCCAGGAGCTGTGGCTTCTGGGATTCTCTGGTACGACTCGGCCAGACTGTGGTCAAGCTTGCCCTCTTTCAAAAAGAGCGTTCGATAGTTCTGGAGAGATGTTCGAATGCGTAGATTAAAGTTGCTCGAAGATTATCCATAGCGTGGTGGAAGAAAATGAGACAAGTTTCAAGGCACTCAACGCTGAGTTCGTTGAAAATACAGAAGATGAAGTTGAAAACAGCGCTTGGTTTGCTGTTATTCGCGTTTCTGATGAGTTCTTCCGTGATGCTTCTCAACACTGTCGCTGCGGGAGAGCAGAACACCACAAGAATATTCGCTGATCCACCCGTGTTAGAGACGACAGGCGTCGGTGAAAGCTTCACCGTGAACATAAACGTGTCCGACGTGATTGACCTTTTTGCTTGGCAGGCAGGTATTACTTTCAACCCAGGGGTCTTGGAATGCACAGGCTTCTTTGAAGGCGAGTTCCTGAGGAGACCGGGCGGGTCAACCGTTTTCGCGAAACATGCTATGGACATGAATAACACTTTGGGAATAGTTTACTGTAGAGGCTGTTGTCTCTTAGGACCTGTGCCTGGGGTTAACGGAAGTGGACAACTGGCCTACGTGACGTTTACTTCGGTGGGAATCGGCGTTTCGGATTTCCACCCAACAGACTTAATACTCTTAGACGACAATTTGGGAGACATACCGTTTGAGGCAATGGAGAGCTTTACCGTTCCGGTCAATGGAACAAGCTATGGCATCGTAATTAAAGACAATCTTACAGGAGTCGCGAACCAGGCAAGTGCGCCCCTCTCAGGAGTGTTTGCTACAGCCTTCAGCGTCAACGACAAGAAGATAAGTTTTGATACTCTCGCCACGAAGGACTGGTACTGCCAAGTCAGTGTTCCTAAGGAACTTCTGAGATGCGATGCCCTGTCCGGATGGACGGTCAAAGTTGACGGGGTCCCCGGGTCCTACGATGCAACTGAAAACACCACTTACACCGCGTTGTACTTTAGACGTGAGGAAGGCAACCACACTGTTGAGATTAGTGGAACAGAGATCATAGGGGGACTCCCGAAGAATCTAGCCCCTCCGCTTCTTATAGTGGCTGTCGCATTAGCAGGTTCGGCTACTTTGGTCATGGCGATAATTGATCTTAGGAAGACCAGGAGTTTTAGGAAACCTAATCAATTCATCAATAAGCTTTCGCCCTAACTCCTTCCTTCTTTTTTTGATGCGATCCACGTTGAGACGTGCCTACAGGTCCGGCCTAGGCTACGAGTAATTCGCCTTTCTCAAGTCTAGAAGTTTTTGACAGCTTCAGGATTCCTAACCCGGCGCGCGCTTACGTAGTGCGCTAAGAGATTTGTTACAAAGCATGTTCCTTTCAACATTGCTTCAAGTAATCTCAACTTTCAAATTGTTACAAAAGCGCGCGTGCAGAAAATTCTTGCACACGCTACGTTGTTTTCTTTGCTGCATGAAAGATGGATTTTCAGGTTTTCTGGATGACATGAGGGCCCATCTACGTCGAATTGTGTAAGTCAATATTGCAGTCATTAAGCGCGCGTAAAACAGACACGTTCTTAGCATGTGCGAAGAGTATATGTTTGTTGGCTGCCATATTGTGAATGTTCTTGCTGGGGTTGATTGATGTCTGAACAACCACTTGATTACGATCCACGGGATTGGCACAATGTCCAAGCAGCGGACGAGATGGATGTATCCAGATATTTTGAGTATGATGACGACGCGATCTTCCAATTGAGGAAATGGCTCAGGCTGGACCAGACTGCTCTCAAGACCATAGTGGAAATAGGATGTGGAGGCGGATACTTCACAGGAAAGCTTGTTGCGATGGCTTTTGCATTGAAGGAGATTTGGGCAGTCGAGCCTGACGATGTTCTAAGAGAGTATGCGTCGCGGAAATTCTCTTCTCAGGTCAAATTCCTGAAAGGTACTGCGGAAAAGATACCGTTGTCTGAGGAATTCGCCGACCTGACAGTCTGCCACATCGTGCTCAGCAACCTACCTGATTTACCTCGAGCTGTAGCTGAAATGGCCCGGGTGACGAAAAAGGACGGAATAGTCGCTGCGATAGAGCCCGGCGAAAGCCGAATGCACTATTCACCTGATCCTAAATTGAATGAGGTGGAAGAGAAAGTGTTGCAGGCATACGGAAAAGGTATCTGGGACCTGCGGACTAGACTTTTTGACTTTTCAAAGGATTTGAAAAAGAAAAACGCTCGGTACCCAGAGGTCTTCAATAATTGTGGTCTGCGCAACGTAGAGGCACATGGTTTGCTTTCTGTCTTCTTACTCAGCGATCATCGTAGAGATGCTACCGAGATTCTTGGCTGGCTCAAGAAGCGAGTATTGCTTTTCGAAAGAGACTGGGATCGTACAAAAGTCATCCTTCAGCGCGGAGGGCTCGAAGGGCATGATATCCAGGCATATTTTGAAGCTGAGAAAGCGTATCTAGGCAATTTGATCGAGCATCCCGAGCAGATCTCCAAGACCCATGAGTTACAAACATATTCGCGCACAGTAACCATTGGATTCAAATGAGAAAAATGAAGGGATCTCCTCCAAGTTTCATCACACGCTCAAGTTCTTTAAGATTGCTAAGACAGTTTCTTCATCTGCGCGCGCTTACGCTCTATCATCCGCATGGACGTGCCACAGCGCGCGTTAATTCAAGTTTTCAGGCTGCTGGTGGGTAATAACTACAAAGACTTTATTGTGCCTCAACCAAGTGGGGTGTTTCGGTCGAAATAACTGGTCTCCTGTTCAACCTGAACTGTGAAGCCTGATTTGGCAAGGAAATCTTCCACTGTGTGAACAAAGGAGTCGTGGGCACCGTAGGAGATTCCCATAAGCCCATACCCTGCAGCGCATGCGATAATCTCGAGTCTCGTCTCAGTGCTCGTGACTTCTTCCAGAGTGATTAACAATGCCGCATCGTTCTTAACTCTGAAAAAATAGTGTTCTCCCAAGATGACTCCTGCCAAAGATTCTCCGGCCTTCCCAAACTTTCTTGCGTATATGTCCCCAAATTCCGCTCCCAATGTTTGGAAGACCTTCTCGAATGAACCGTTCACAGTGCACCTTAGGTAATGAGATGTCACGTCTTATTCGCCTCTAGATATGCGTTCTAAGGTTCGTGCACTTAAGTACTTGCTCGCAGTGTCAGGGGCAATAAGTCAAGGCTGTCTGAAAGCAGCTGTTCCGTGCGGCAATCACTCTTTCGAAGTTTCCTTCAACGTAGACTGTCTCGCCCTTGCGGACTTGCATTCGAAATTCTTCCATGTAACTGACAATTCTGCTCACTTTAAAAGCGCGCACTTCTAGGTATCTAAGGAGCCCGCCTATGTATTGGCACGCTGATTACGTGGCCTAGATTAGAGTACATTAGTGGATACGCACTTAACGAAGAAAGATAAATTCTACATTGGAGCTTACAAATAGATAAGTGGGAAATGTAGAAAACACTATAATTCGCATCAAACAGCTTGTAAGTGTCAGTTTGTTAAGGATCTTCGGTGGTTGGGTTATGGGGTTGAATCGGTTTATGTCAAGGAAGGAGATCTTGATAGATGATGCTGGGTGGGGAGACCTTATCTTGGGCGTGGTTATCGGTGCCCTCAAGCCTCCAGACCGTCGGTACATGGAGCGCAGGATCCCTGTCTCGTCCTTCCAGCCTCCAAACTTTGAGAATAAGAAGTATTTGGATGACGCGGTGAAGATTGCCGATGAGATCGTTGAGGTTATGCGGCCTGATGTGGAAACCCAGTTTAAGGTTTGTTCAGGATACGTTCTCTCCAGCGTACGCGGGCGCTTGCGAGACCGAGGGTTCAAGGTTGAAAAAGTCGAAATCACGGGCGAACTTCAAGAGATGGTTGAAAGAGGTTATATAAGATGGTGTGTCGAAGTGGGGGTGCCAGCGGAAACGTTGGAGGACAGGAGGCGTTTCTGGACACTTCTGGAATGGGTTGGGGAAAGACCTGAACTCAGAGAAAAACTTGTGAAGACAGGATGGAGAAGCTGGAAGAAGAAGTGGAGAGAAAAAGTGTTCGAAAAGTCTAAGAAAGAAGTGCGCTCTGTTACTTGATTGCTTTATAAGGAAGTGTGCGTAGTATAGGGCAGTAGCGTTCTGTTGTTGAAGGACGAGAAGAACACGGCAACGTTACACGCAACAATGAAATACAAAATGAGTGATGGAAAATGTCGGAAAAATCGGGAATCGTTTTTGTCGGAAGCAAAACGCCAATGGACTATGTCCTGGCAGTTATCACAAGACTGTCCGGGAGCGATGCTAAGGAAGTAATCTTGAAGGCGCGAGGACGAGCAATTGCCACAGCTGTTGACGTAGCTGAAATAACCAGAAGGCGCTTCCTAAAAGACCTGAAAGTAAGCAAAATCTCTATAGGAACAGAGGAGATGCCAGCGAGAGAAGGCGAAAACAGATCGAGAATGGTTTCAACAGTGGAAATATCCCTTACAAAAGAGTAGGAAAACCTGGCGAAACAAGCGCGAAGTCAGCAAGGTAGATAGGCCATCGTTCAATAACGGTAGGGTATTATTAAGAAACAGGCAACGATGAGAAACAGTGAAGCTTGCTGTTCTGGTCTGGGAGTATCCCCCAAAGATTGTCGGTGGCTTGGGAACCTACTCGGCTGAAATAACTCGCCAGTTTGTTCTCATGGACAATGACGTTACAGTTTTCACGATGAATGATGATGCAAGTAGCCTACCGACCCGTCAGATTTGGCGCGGTATCGAAATCCACCGGCCGCAACACATCGACATTTCTAACTCGTTGCCCGATGTAGTTGCAGAAGACATAAAGAAATGGGGTAGTGGGATACAGTGGTTCTCCAAAATCCTCGTGTACAATTATCTGAGCGCTGCAAAACTCGTTAATGAGTTGATAAGAAAAGAAGACATCAAGTTCGACCTTATCGTGGCTCATGACTGGCTTTCAGCTATAGGGGGAATGACTGTTAAGAAAGAGGCAGGGTTGCCTTTTGCGTTCCACGTTCACTCGACAGAGAAAGGAAGAACGTTTGGAACCGGCTCGGTTACAGTGAGCAACATTGAACTCCACGCCGCCAAGGCGGCTGACCTTATCGTGACAGTTTCTCATGCTATGAAGGATGAGCTGGTAGGCCTCGGATTTCCGAAAGAGAAAATCCAAGTTGCCTACAACGGGGTCGACCCAAAGAAATATGATCCAGCAACAGTGACTCGTGAGCAGATCAAGAAAGTCAGAGCGATGTATGATGTCAAAGACGATGACCACATGATTCTTTTCATAGGCAGACTCGTTGGCGTCAAAGGCGTTGACAAGCTTATCATGGCGTTGCCCCACATTCTGCAGAAAAATCCAAAGGCGAAGCTTGTGATCGTGGGTCAGGGCGACTTGCAAGAATACCTGACGAATTTGGTCAAAGCCACGAAAATGAGCGATTTTGTGAAGTTCCGTTTCGAGTTCATCCCAGAAGAGGAACGTATCCTTCACTACGCAGCATGCGACGTCGCAGTTTTCCCAAGCTTCTATGAACCCTTCGGAATAGTGGTTCTCGAGGCAATGAGCATGGAGCGGCCAGTTGTAATCGGTGCAGCCGGCATCAGCGGTATGCGGGAGATAGTCGTGTATCGCGGCGAGGAACAGTGCGGTTACCACGTAGATCCAAGCAACCCGTCAGACATAGCTTGGGGCATAAACTGCGTCTTGGAAAACGATGAGAAAAGAAAGTGGTTGGGCAAGAACGGCAGACGCAGAGTCTTGAACGAGTTCACGTGGGAAAACATCGCTGAAAAAACACTGGGGCTTTATGAACACATCATCAAACGCTAAGCTTAGCGCGCGACGATTGAGACTACTTTTTTAATCGTTTCTCCTTGTGCTTTTTTCTTTTCTCCTCTCTTTCCTTTTTAGTCATTGGTTTCTTCTTTGCGCTTCCCATGCTCAATACAATCACCACATGCAAATAGCCGGAATAGGGAATTAAATTTTTGTCTAGTCCAAGCTGAAAGAGCATTCAATTTCCACCTAGAGAGCGCAGGCGAATGGGAACTGGTCCATAACCTCTCTCCAGGTTTCTTTTGTAGTGAGAGGTTTTGCTTCAAAAATTGGTGGGTTCCCCCTTTCTTGTGTGAAAGTCGGGTCGTGTGTTTAGGAAATTGGAGATTCGATAAGCATAGCCGTGCGCTTTGATTTCTATTTTGAAACCACTTGAAGCAACGTTGAAAAGAATGGTAAACGTTCCAAATCACTTTGCGCGCAAGACTTTAATTCAAACTGGTTCAAACAATAAAGTGGAGGGACGGGTTTATGTGGAAAAAGAAAGAAACGAAGAAAGAAGAGAAAGAGGAGTATTTGTTGAAGCAGCTATGCGGCGATGATGCAAAATTATATGATGTTCTCGGAAGTTACCTGTATGAAAACCCTATAGCGGCCATATCAAAGCAGGATCTCGAGATCCTCATCGAGGAGGCAGAGAAAAGTGTCCAGGATGAAGACTATCGAGAAGCAAGGCAGAAATATATGCGGGCAATGGATAAGGCCATTTTCGAGGCCTCTCAGAATCCAGGGGAAAGGAGTAGATACATCACCGTCATCCAAGACCTCGCGTCGAAGACTGTAAAAGTTACAGAGAAAGTGAAAGAGATCGCAGAGAAGGAAGGACCCGCTGACTATGCCTCTAGTGCGCGTTCTCTCTTCGAAGGAAGCATTAGAAAATGTGAATTTTTGAGCGAAAGAATTGAAGATGTTACAAAAATAGCTTCTCTCTTTTACAACGAGAAATTAGAAGAGCTGGGAGCAATGGGAAAGAGAGAAGCCAGAATACAAGAAAGAAGAGACGCTGATACCAAAGAGGAAATGGAGGATAAGAAAGCAAGCGAGAGACGAAAGGCAATAGGAGAAGAAAGAAAAGAGATGGGAAGAGGAGAGAGAAGAGAAGCTGAGAGAGGAGACAAAGGAGAAGAGAAGAAAACAAGGGAGAAACGAGAGGCAAGAAGAAAAGAAAGAACAGAAGCTGAGATAGAAGAGAAGAGAATGGAGGACGAAGAAAAGGGGAGACGAGAAGCGAAGAGAAAAGAAGTCGGATGAGTCGTGCGGTCGCGCGCGCTTATTCGAACAAGCACTTGATATTCTCTTGGCGGAGCCGACCTTCTAACAGTGAGTAACTCAGACTTTCAGCGATATTGGAAAACCCATCAAGCTCAACAAATCGAAATGCGCGCGCTTAATACTATGGGTTCCGGGAGGAGTCTCCGCCTCTTGTATCTAAGGCTTTATTATAGGTGATTAGACACTTCATTATAAGAAGTTGTGTTTCATGTCGAAAAGCAAGGCTACCGTCACTATTCAGAATGTCGTTGCGTCTGCTACTCTGAATCAGAGAGTGGACTTGAACGCTGTCGTGAAGGGTTATCCGGGGGTGGAGTATCGGCCGGAGCAGTTTCCGGGGTTGGTGTTTAGGCTGAAGAGGCCGAAGACGGCTACGTTGATTTTTAGCTCTGGTAAAATGGTTTGTACGGGAGCGAAATCGGAGAAGGAGGCGCGCAGGGCTGTTTTGACGGTTGTTAAAGAACTGAAGAAGGGTGGAATAATCATCATCAGAAAGCCGGAGTTGAGGGTTGTGAACATCGTTGCTTCCGCAGGCTTGGGCGGAAAGATAGATTTGGAGAAGGCGGTTTCCACGCTTGGAAAAACCATGTATGAGCCGGAGCAGTTTCCAGGCTTGATCTACAGGATGGACGAGCCTAAAGTGGTCATACTGCTGTTTGCGAGCGGAAACCTTGTCTGCACCGGAGCCAAAAGAGAACAGGACGTCTATGATGCCGTGCACAAGCTTCACGGGATACTCGAGGAACAGCAACTGATTTTCTACGAATGACTCTGCGCGCGCGCCGAAACCGCGGCACACAGGCACGCTGCCAACCTTTTCTTTTCCTCTTTTTCCATGCTTTTCTTCACTTTAACTCTTCTCTCTCCCCTTTCATGGACGTACTTTTCGGGCTAATGGTTAAAAGTGCAGAGAAGCCCATGTTTTAATCCCTGTTAGCTCAAGGAAGTGAATGGTTTTGGCGCAAAGTACCCTAATCAAGCCGCTTCCATCTCAAGCCTTGCTGTCGTTAAACATGCAGAACATAGACAGTCTGTTCCCAGGGTTCATGCTGGGCGACTTCGCCGTGATGTACGGCCTGCCGCACGTCTTGACATTGTCCTCGCTTCTGGCTGTTAGGGCTTGTCTGCCTTGCCAGTTGGGCGGCTTGGGATCAAGCGTCGTATTCGTGGACGGAGGAAACACGTTCAGGCTGTACAGGGTTTCGCGGCTGGCTAGACTGCACCATCTGAGGCCGAGGGATGTGCTTAGGCGAATCTTCATCTCAAGAGCGTTCACGATGCACCAGATGACCTCGCTGATCCTCGACGGCCTCGAAGAAGCCATTGAAAAATATGACGCGAAATTCGTGATCATATCGGATTTTCAAGGGCTGTACCTCGACAAGGACATTAAGCCGGACGAGAGCAGGGAAGTTTTCAGTCAGGTCTGCGCTTACGTTTCCGAGTTTGCCGAGAAGAATGGCACAATAGTGCTTGCCACTTGCTTGCCGCACCCCTATTCTAGGCGCCGTGCTTTCTTGCACGCCGTTGCTTGTGCAAGATCGAACGTCACGGTATCAGTGACGAACAAGCGGACGTACCCGTTTGGCAAACAGTTTGTTCTTGAGAAGCATCCGTTGTTCAAGCTTGGACGTGTTGATTTTCCATGTGAGAATTTGAGTTTGAACGATTTCATGAGGGGTGGTGCATGATGGGGAAGACGGTTGAATCGTACCGGATTGCTTTGGACACGGAGATTCAAACTTGGAACGGGTTTGCCAAGGCTCTACGCAGTGATGACAGAGAGGCGTTTGAACGGATGACTGACGCGTGCAGGAACCACGCTTCAGCTGGAAGCAACGCTACGCGGCCCGAGGTGTTCGAGTCGATGGTCATGTCCATCCTGCTGGAACAGCAGAAGACTCTAATGCGTCTGGAGAAGGAACTCGTTGCAGTCAAGCAGAAGCCAGCGCAACCCTGATCATACGAGGGGCTGGATACTCGACGCTTATCCCTCTAGGCTGGGAGAGTTCGCGGTTTGGATTATAAGTGAAAACGGAGAACGCCTGCGATTCACGGACAGTTTCAAGCCTAAAATCTACGTTTCAGGCAAGGAAGAGGGCTTGGAGAGGCTTGCCGCTCAGCTTCCGTACGATCGAGCGGTTGTTTCTTGGGATTTTGTTCGAAGACGTGCGAAAGCAACTGACGTCGAAGAGTCCAACGTTCTCGAAGTGGTTCTCGAAGACTGCAGAAGACTGTCTTCGTTCACTCGTCGAGTGTTGAAGTCTGGAAGGTACCTGCAGTACGACGTTTTCAACTGCGACCTGAAGCATGAGCAACTGTACTTTTACGATCGTGACGTTTTTCCGTTGGCGTTCCTTGACGTCAAGTCTGAGAACGGCCTAGTGAAGTACAGCCTGCTTGATTCCGCTGAAAGCGTGGATTACGCGGTTCCGCCCTTGAGAATCTCGCGAATCGACGTCGAAGTAGCCAAACAGGGCAAGATTGCCAAGACAAGCGATCCCATAAAGAAAATCACGGTGAACCAAGATGGTGGCGGAGAAGTCGTCGATTCGGGCGACGAGGAGTACAAGTTGCTTCGATTCGTGCAGGTGATTAAAGAGCTTGACCCTGACATTATAGTCACGAAGGGTGGAGATTCGTATCTTTTCGTCTACCTTGTTCGGAGAGCGGTGATTAACGGGGTTGTTGATAAGCTTGTTCTGGGTCGGGAAGACACGCCGCTTGTTGCTAGGAAGGTTCGTGGAAGGACTTTCTTCTCTTATGGTCGCACTTTTTACAGGGCTCCAATGAGGCGACTGTATGGCAGGGTTCACGTTGACGAGAGGAACACGTTTATCCTGGCCGAGTGTGGACTGGACGGGTTGTTTGAGATTGCGCGGACTTGCAGGGTTTCGCTGCACACGGCTGCGCGTTCGTCGATAGGTTCGAGCATGTCTTCGATTCAGTTTTATCAGGCTATGAAGGATGGCGTGTTGATTCCGAGGAACAAGAGTATTCCTGAGGCGTTCAAGTCTGCGTTTGAGCTGCTCGTCGGTGACAGAGGAGGCTTCGTCTATGAGCCTGAGGTGGGCGTGCACGACGATGTTGGCGAGGTTGACTTTGCTTCTATGTACCCGACGGTGATGGTTAACAACAACATTTCAGCCGAAACGGTGTTGTGCAAGTGCTGTCCAGACTCGAAGCTTCGCATTCCAGAACTGGGCTACAACATCTGCGAGAAAAAAGTGGGAATCGTTCCGAAGGCTTTGAAGCCCGTGATCGCGAAGAGGCTGATCTACAAGAGGCTGAAGTCGGAGGCTGAGGATGAAAGGCTGAGGGAGGTTTACGACAATCGTCAGACGGCTCTGAAGTGGATTCTCGTCACGTGCTTCGGCTACCTGGGCTACAGAAACGCACGGTTTGGCACTGTGGACGGGCATATAGGCGTCTGTGCCTTCGGCAGAGAAGCCTTTCTGAGAGCGTCAAGAATAGCCGAAGAAAGGGGTTTCAGGATTGTTCACGGCATTGTTGATTCGCTCTGGCTCAAGAAGAAAGGAGCAACGGATGAGGAGTATCAGAAGCTGTGCAACGCGATACGCGAGGAGACGGGGATTCCGCTGAGTTTTGAGGGTCGGTATAACTGGATTGTTTTCCTTCCGTCTAGGATGCATCCGAATGTGGGCGTTTTGAACCGTTACTACGGAGTGATGGAGAGCGGCAAAATCAAGGTGAGAGGTCTGGAGGTTAGGAGAAGGGACACTCCCCCATTTGTGTGCAATGCTCAGACGAGAATGTTGGAGGTGCTTGCAGAGGCCAAGAATTCGAAGGAATTTGTTGAGAAGATTCCTGAGGCTTTGAAGGTGTTGAGAGAGTACAGGCAAAAGCTGCTAAACGGCGAGGTTTCAGTGTGGGATCTGATAATTACGAAACACTTGTCGAAGGATCCGAAGAGTTACAAGCAACGGGTCAGCCAGGTTATCGCGGCTGAGCAGCTGATGAAAGAAGGCGCTGAGGTGGCGGCGGGAAAGAACGTTAGGTTCCTCTTTACGAGCGCCGAGAACAAGCGACCCGAAAGAAGAGTAATAGCAGAAGAGCTGATAGAGAAGAACACAGACTCGGACACAAAGAAGTACCTGCTTCTTCTCTACACATCAGCAGCCAACATGTTCAGTTCCTTCGGCTACTCCGTTGAAACCGTTTACGATGCAGTCAAAGGGCAACGACAAATCAGACTGGCATCACAGTAACGCAAACAGTCAATCCATCAAACGGACCACCAAATGTAGCATGGAAGCTTTACGCCCTCGGACGAAGGGTCGTCTAGATCAAAACGCGAGCTTGGAAGGTTAAAAGGAGTTAGTCAATAACACATTGGCAAATGGAAAGACTAGGGTTAGAGTGAAGCAATTCCCTAACGGGCGTGACTATAGTTTCAGGAGTTTTGCAGCGTTTTCCCCGAGAATCTTCTGCTTGTCCTCGTCGCTTATGTCCAGTCGTCTTATTCGCTCGACGGGTTTTTCCATGTCAGTTATTTGGGGGGGAAGTCGGTTCCCAGCAGGATTTTGTCGGCTCCTGAGTAGGCGTAAGATGACATGAGGACATCCTGATCGTAGCAGATGGAGTCCATCCATATCTTCTTGAGATAGTGGGAGGGGGGTTGTGATATGCTGGCTTTGCGCGCGCTGTCCGGTTTTTGGCTCCTGAAATGTTGGAGTTTGAGGGGGGTGAGGCTGTGTTTCAGGAGAACTCTGACCTCGAGTTTTTCAAGGCTGACCCCTCCTCCATTTCGGGGTAACATCTGCTGTAATGTTGTATGGTAACAAGTCTTGAAGAAGCAGGCGTGCGTGTAGATGGAATTCAGGTCTGGGAGGCTTATCGAGATGTTTGCAGCCGTGAGAAGAGTGCGCTAATGAGTAATAACCGAGTGATGTTTCTTCAAAATAATCGAACAAACCAGCCTTAGAATTGCTTGTGCTCTCTCAGCCTACCCCCTCGGTCCACTATATGATCCAAATATGAACCGCTAGGACAACCAATAATCTAAGTGCAAAGTCTGTTCTTATACGTCAACGATAGGTATATCCTTGAAGACAAAAGAATCAAGTTATCGCCCAGAAGATTCAATGAGCTTCTCTGAAAGCCAAAAACTAATCAAAGCACTAGCCGACTTAATCCCCCTTTTTCTAAGTTCTGCCTTGTGCAGATTAAAATATTTCTGTATCTGCTCCCATCGGTAAGTTGGAATCGTCACCGTTGTATGTCCTTCTTTTGGCACACCGAACAACCTTCAATCAAAATAAGACAACATAGCGGTTCTTAATAAAGTCAATGATTCTGACCGTACCTTTTACCGTAAAATATATAAAGCCAAACAAATCTATACAACCTAGTGATGAAACTATGCCTAAAAAAGAAGTTCTTCCAGAATGGCGAACCTGCGAAATGACAAAGAAGATTGAGCATGAGCGTAAAGGATGCCACGTTGTGCCAACTGGAAAAGGTTCTGATTTCGTAGCCATATGTCCAAACAAGAAACCGACTTTTGTTGAAGTAAAGAAAGGTTGCGGGTCGCTTACAGAATTCCAGAGAAAAACCATGAAAGAGGTTAGAGAGAGCGGTTTTGAATACAAAATCGAACGTTGTTCATGTTCAAAGGACGACCAAAAGAAAACTTAGAACTTCTAACCATGTGAAGGAAAAAACGTGGAAGAAAGAAACAAAGGATTGATAATTTTCGGAGTCATTCTTCTAGTAATAGGTTTAGTTGCATCATTTTACCACGCAACCGAAACATTCGAAGGACTCACCTTTGACAAGGGCTATCCCTACCAAACCATAGGCATATTGCTAGATGTGGCTGGAATCGTGTTCGTGGCATTGGGGTTACTTTACCCATCACGGAAGACACCACCACCGCCCAGCAGTCCACCACAACCTAGTTCAACCTAGACCATTTTTCATAAAACAGAAATCTTAAATCGGCACGACAACAGAAAACAGACTAGGGATTCAAAAATGAAGGGCATTCGCCTCATTGTTTTGATGATTGTTTTATCGCTGGCTATTTCGATTTTGGTTGTAGTTATCCCCACTTTAGCGGTTGGTGTTAATTTGAGGGATTCAATAGACGCATCAACTGTAAATGGTTTGATTACGGCAACGGCAATAGTTTTTGCTTTTGTTTCGTTCGAAGCAAGAGAAATCGAGTCATTCAGGGCGAAATTCCTTTTTCTTATGACGCTTATAGTATTCCTAATGTTTACAGGTTTGACCTATTATGCTGATGTAATGCAAACAGGACATGTCACCAAGGCTGTGCTTCTAGTAGCCATGACTAATTTCTATTTTGACATTCTGAGTTTTGAAGGTATAATGTTGGTAAAACAACCTAAAGAAATGAAGCTGAAAGAAGAATACGAACTGAAAGACTAGACAACACATTTTTTCCGTGATAATCGAGTTTATAAGTGGCAAGAACAACCAAAAGACTAAGAGGTGAATGAACTAGGATGAGTGATGTTTTAGACGCTCTAAGGGACGCTTTAGAGAATGTATATGTCATAATTATTCTTGGAATTGTTATCGTAATAGTTGTTTTCGTGCTTTGGTGGGTTCTCACCAACTTACATCCCTAAGATTCCCATGAAGGCACTACACTACTCAGGTAAGATTCCCAGAGCGGTATCATGCTACTCAGGTAGGGACGCTCTATCTTATTCCTCATTTTAGGCTGTAATAGGTAGGAGAGTCATTTATTGAGGTTGTTTTAACATTTAGTGTTAGTTTGTGGCTCTGTTGGTCGATTAGTCCTATAACAATTTGTGTTAATGCCGTACATCTAACGATTGTCGGTAGAATAAGCCAATAATCCGTTTTATGTCGTCCGTCTATCCGTTGCTATTGATAACAAGGCAGCAATGACGCACTGGCCCGCACGAAACTGCGAGTAATTAACCTGAGAAATCTAGGCGATGATGACGGGGTTCACTGCATGTCGTCTTGGCTATGGGTCAAGCGCAGATGCAGGTTGAGCGTTTGTAACGTTTGGGGGTTCTATTAGGCGTTTTTCTTAAGTCGTGGCCACACTGATGCGCGAGTTGAACAGGACAGTGGGTATTGAGCAAGCTTTTAACATACTTTTAGTGTTATTCAAGCAGGAAAGGTGGCAACGGTTTGATTGTTGATCTCGTCCTGTTCAACGCGAAGGCTTACATGAACAAGGCGATAGTGGATTGCAGCGTGGCAATCGATGACGGCAAGATTCTCAAGATAGGCAGGGAAACCAACATGCCGAAGTCAGATGTAAGATTCGATTCGAAGAATCTCCTCGTATTGCCAGGTCTGATAGACGTGCATGTGCACCTTCGCGATGAGGGAAAAGCGTGCAAAGAAGATTTTTACAGCGGCACGGCTGCAGCAGCCGCCGGCGGTATGACAACAGTTCTTGATATGCCTAACAACAACCCGGTGACCATGAACGTTGAAACTCTCAGAAACAGAATTGGAATTGCTGAAAGGAAAGTTTTTGTGAACGTAGGGTTCTATTCTGAATTTCCAAGAGACAAATCGGAAATCCAAGGCATAAAAAAGGAAGGCGCTGTTGGCTTCAAACTTTACATGGCTGAACAAGTCGGTGGGCTGGACATTCACAGCGACCAAGCTATCATAGACGCATTCAAAGTTGCGGGCAGCTTAGGGATTCTAACGGCCACTCACGCGGAAGATGAGCAGACTCTGAAAAGAAATGAAGACAAGTTCAAGCACATCGGTCGGAATGATATTAACGCTTTCTCAAAGGCGCACTCTGAAGACGTCGAAGTGAAGGCTATCGAGCGCTTGCTGAAACTTGTAAAGCAAACTGACATGCATCTGCATTTTTGTCACGTGAGCACGGAAGCAGGGCTGAGGAAGATAATTGAAGCCAAGAAGTCCGAGCTACCGATAACGTGTGAAGCGACCCCTCATCATCTGTTCCTGTCCGCTGCGGATTTGAAACGAATTGGAAGTTTGGCCGTGACTATGCCACCATTGCGTGATAAAAGTGACGTTAGCGCTTTGTGGGAAGCTGTCAAGAACGGCTGGGTTGACGTTATAGGCTCGGATCATGCGCCGCACACTCTGAAAGAAAAAGAGGCAGAGTCTGTTTGGGACGTAAAAGTCGGAATACCCGGCTTAGAGACGACGCTTCCGCTCCTCCTCACCGAGGTTCGGCGTGGACGAATATCAATCGGCGACGTGGTTAGACTGATGTCTGAAAACCCCACGGAAATCTTCAAACTGAAAAACAAGGGCCGTTTGAAAGAAGGAAACGATGCTGACCTGACTGTCGTGGATCTCAACAGAAAGCACAAAATTGACGCGTCGAAGTTCCATTCAAAAGCAAGGTGGTCACCCTTCGAAGGCCGCGAGGTGCAAGGAAAACCGGTTAAAACCATCGTTGCAGGTCAACTCGTCATGGATGACGACGAGATAGTGGCGAAGGCTGGAAGCGGGCGAATTATTCGGAGAGAGTAGCCCTTTGAAGTTTGTCGTCGACGGAATGCTCGGCAAACTGGCTCGGTGGCTTAGAATGATGGGGCACGACGTGGAATACTCGAACAGCCTGGATGATTCTGAATTGTTGACAATCGCCAAGAAGGAGCAGAGGATCCTGCTCACGAGGGATTTTGAACTCTACCAACGTGCCGTCAGCAAAGAAGTCGACGCCTTCTACGTTGAAGGACAAACAGAGGAACAGAGACTCGCGGAACTCGCCAAGAGATTCGGCATCAGCCTTGAAATAGACATGACAACTTCCAGATGCCCAAAGTGCAACACCCAAGTGAAGCCCGTTTCAAAAGAGGAAGTGGCCAGCCGAGTTGAGAAAAACACTTTTGAACATTACACCGAGTTCTGGGAGTGCCCAAAGTGCGGCCAAGTCTACTGGCAAGGTGCACACTGGACGAGAATCAGAGAAACACTCAAAACATCAGCACAGAATTTGCAGAAACAAAAAAAGGGAAGTGTCTAGCGCGCCGCAAGAAGCCATTTTAACGGAATGTCCTGGTACGAGCCGTCTGGCAATGTTCGTCTGACTGTCATGGGCAGTATGTCTGCTGCAAACTCTTTCAATGCTATGTCTATGGGTCCTGTGAAGCCTTCTGAAACGTCGACAAGTATGGGGGCTCCCATGGATATTTGAAGGGCTCTGGCCCCCACTATCCTTGCCTTCTCGAACCGAGTTATTTTTGGCGGTCCAATCGTGATTTTCTTTTTCTCTGACGTAGTCCTAGTACTCCCCCATGCCCGGGTAACCACCGCCGCCCATTCCGCCCGGTGGGCCACCCCCTCCTGGGGGTCCCGGAGGAGTCTTCATCTTTCCAGAGGCAATCACGTCGTCGATTTTCAGTAACATCGTGGAAGCTTCAGTTCCCGATTTGATTATCTGCTTCTTGACGGCAAGGGGTTCAAAAACTCCGGCTTTAGTCATGTCCTGTGCTTTTCCAGTGTTGACTTCTATTCCAGCCCATGTTTCGCCTTTCTCGTGTCTTGACCTCAGATCGGACAGTATGTCAATCGGGTCTAGACCAGCGTTTTCCGTCAGCACAGTCGGAATGGCTTCAAGAGCTTCTGCAAAAGCCACGACTGCCAGCTGCTCCCTTCCCGGAAGAGTCTCAGCATACTTCTTCAGTCCGCGTGAAACTTCCAGTTCAGGCGCGCCGCCGCCGGCAAGCACCTTTGGTTCCTGAACCACATCCCTGACAACGCACAGTGCGTCATGCAGGGATCTTTCAGCTTCGTCGACTATCCGCTGTGTTCCGCCTCTGATCAGAATCGTCACGGCCTTCGGATGTTTGCACCCTTCTATGAAAGTCATCTTGTCGTCGCCTATCTTCCGTTCTTCCACTAGGGCCGCATAACCCAGATCATCTGAAGTCATGGAATCCAAGTTTGAAACTATCTTTGCTCCAGTGGCTTTCGCAAGCTTCTCCATGTCTGACTTCTTGTTCCGTCTAACTGCAATGATTCCTTTTCTTGCAAGGAAGTGTTGAACCATATCGTCAATGCCTTTCTCGCACAGAACAACGTTTGCGCCTGTCTTCGCAATTTTATCAACCATGTCGCGCAGCATGTCTTCCTCTTGTTTTATGAAAGCTTCCATCTGCTCCGGGCTTTCAATGTTGATTTTGGCATCGAACTCGGTCTTTTCAATCTCGAGTGCAGCGTCCAGCAGAAGTATTTTGGCTTTTTCTATACGCTTGGGCATTCCGGAGTGTGAGATTTCCTTGTCCAGAACAATGCCTTGAATGAGCTTTGTATCCCTTACAGACTCACCTGGCTTCTTTTCAACCTTGACATCGTCCACGTCGACCTTGTATTTCTCGCCTTCCTTCTCCGCAACTGCAAGAATCGCCTTGACCGCCATATCCGCCAGGTACTCCTTGTGCTCAGCCACCAGCTTGCTGGCCATCGAGGTCATTGCAACCTTCTTCAAGTAATCTTGACTGTTAAGATCCACTTGTATCGCGATTTTCTCCAAAATTTCCAATGCTTTTTCTGAAGCTTTTCTGTATCCGTCAATTATTATCGTGGGATGAACGCCCTTCTCAATCAGAGCCTGAGCCCTGTTCAGAAGCTCGCCAGATATTATCACGGCCGTTGTCGTCCCATCTCCAGCCTCGTTGTCCTGTGTCTTCGCAACTTCCACCATCATTTTCGCGGCTGGATGCTGAATATCCATCTCATCCAAGATTGTGCGCCCGTCACTCGTTATCGTCACGTCGCCGAAACTGTCGACAAGCATTTTGTCCATGCCCTTAGGTCCGAGAGAGCTCTTGATTACTTCAGCAACGATTTTTGCTGCTTCTATGTTTGTGTTCTGCGCTTCCTTTCCTCTTGAGCGGTTTGAACCTTCTTTCAGCACTAAAACTGGAACAGCGCCTTGTTGTGATGACAAATCCTATAACCTCCTCAATGCGTCACAAACAGAAACAGCCTCACAATATAAGTATTTCTAAGGAAATCAGTGGAAAGCAGGATTTTCGTGTTTAGAATAGAGAAAAACATCATAGTTCAGGACACTTCGGGATGGCGATGTCTCCTGATTGCAACTCCCAAGACTTTCTCCTAGTCTACAAGAATTCAACGTGATTCATGAAGACCGCAAAAAAGAGAGGGAGAGGAAGTTAATTCGATGTTTCAAGAAATTGGCGATCGTAAGCCTTAACAACCGTTTCATAGTGTCCATTTTTCAGAAAAGAGTGTTCGCTTGCATAGACATAAGTGGGCCGTCCCCCAACTAGTAATAGTGGAGGCTGCAGTCGAAGCTACAGTGGAGGCTGGTTTGAGTGGAAACGGGAACTGGAACCAAGCTGAAGGCAACGTTGACTGTGCTCGTCTTCATCATGCTCCTCTCCTTTCTCGTCGTCGCAACTGTTCCTGCACACGCTGACAGGGGCGGGTTTGGCTTAAGCGTCCAACAAGTGTCCGAAACTGGCCAGATGGCGATAGCAGCTTGGAACGGTACACGTGAAGTGCTTCTGCTCTCCACGGACGTGAGCTCAAGCGCAGAATCTGAAGTGGTGGAGATAATGCCGCTTCCATCCAATCCCTCAATATTCAAGGGCGAAACAGACTCATTCCTCAAGGTCAAGGGTCTTGTCAACACGTTCTTCGAAGTGAATGCAGCACGTAGTATGCCTGTGCGTTTCCATTTTGGAACATTGGATAGGGGAAGCCAAAGTATTCCTGAGGTTGAAATAACCTTTCAAGAAATAATAGGCGCTCATGACCTCACGGTGGTGAAGGCAGAGAAGCCTGAAGAACTCACTCAATGGCTAAATGGTTTCTTGGAAAGTAAGGGATACACCAAGCCTCTGCCATCCAGCCTAGGAAGTCTCCTCGAGAATTACACCGCAGCCGGAATCAACTTTTTCGCAGTCGATATGATATCCACAAACTCAACGGTCAAAACCGTTGAGCCCTTAACCTACGAATTCGACACTCTCAAGCTGTACTATCCACTGCAAATCTCAAACCTTTTCTCAGGGAACACTGAAATCTCCCTGTTTACACTGACAAACAACGTCCTCGACCCGGACTCAGCTCTCAACCACACATTCTCCAAAAGAGCACAATTCCAAATCAAACAAGAGACTCTTGACGAGATATCTCCTTCAGTAGCAAGCACCTTCTCAGGAAACCCTTACCTGTGCTACTTCTACTTCAAAGGTCCCCTCAGCAGCTTCAACGAAGACGTCATGGCAAGAGATGAACCAGCTTCAATTGTATCATCCCTCGCTTTCACGACAACCTTAGGAGCAGGGGGATTCATAATTTTGTGTCTTCTATTCGCGCTCCTGCGTTCTGGAAGAGACCATTCTTCAAGAATCAGATGGTTGAAGACGATTTCAACGTCAACAGGACTGCTAGGTGCTGCATTGGTTTGCGTGGGGTTAAGCCTTCCTTGGGGGCTAGCCGAATTCAACCAAGTGCTGCTGCCTGAGAACGGGATAGACGTGACTTCAGCAAACGCGTTCACCGGTCCTCTTTTCGTACTGCTTGTTCTGGTAACCTTTGGCTGCTTCGCCTACGTATCACTTCAGGGATGTTCACGCGAAACATCTGTTTTCTTGACAGTATTGGGAACGGCGACAGCAACCATGATTCTAGCATCTAACACTTACCTAGCTGTTACGAGTGAAGGCTTCTTCATCACTCTAGCCGGCGCCACGTCCTTGGCCTTGACCGGCATCCTTCTGCGTTGGCGCACCAACCTGAGCCCGTCGCAACCTCCAATAACAGGGTTCAAAGCATACCTTACCAGAAAACTCCTCAAAGCGCTATTCATCCTATTCGGCGTCTCATGGGTCATTTATCTGATTATGTACATACTTCTTCCTGAAATTAGAATTTGGTTTTAACCGCGCGCGTCTCTTGCGCCGAAGTTCACTTTGAATGAATCAGGAAAAACCTGAAAAGAACACTGTTTATTCACATATCCAGCTGTCTCTGGAAATGTGTCTCACTCAGGTTGGCATTACTGTTGTCTTCAAACCGTGTCCAGTCAGAATAATCACCGTGCTACAATCTCTTGAGACCTCTTTGTTCCTAAGTTGCTTCTTGTAACCCGCATAGGCAACCGCTGAGCTCGGCTCAACAAAAAAGCCCCTCCTCGCAAGTTCCAAGAACGCCTCCATTATCTCATCTTCCTCAACCATGACAGCATCGCCCTTGACTGCTTTCAAACTCTCGACCATCAAATCCAACAACGGAGGTTTTACGCTCACCAGAGCATCGGCAATGGACTTCACCGTTTCGGGCGCATCATATTTCAAACCTTTGAACAGGTGGTAGAGCGGGGAGACCTGCCGAGTTTGACAAGCCACTATCCTAGGAAAGGCCTCTATCATACCCGAATCCGACAGGTGTTTGAAACCGCTTATTATGCCCAGAAGCAGGGTTCCTGCGGAGACAGGAAAGTAAATGCGTTCTGGAACGTTCCATCCGAACTGTTCAAACATTTCGTAAGCAAGGCTCCTTATCCCGTCTCTGAAGAGCGGATGAAGTATGTGGCCAACATAGAATTTTCCCTTCTCCACCTTCTGCGCTTCCTCGGCAACTCTGCTGCGGCTGCCCGAAACCTTGATCACCTGCGCCCCGTAAAACTGGATCTGGTTGAACTTTGGACCCGCAACAGTCTCTGGAACGTAGATTCTCGCCTTCAAACCCGCGCGTGCAGCATAAGCGGCCATTGAAGCTCCAGCGTTGCCTGAAGAATCTTCAGAAATGTAACCTCCCGCCTCCTCTATAAGCCTGTGCAGAGCGGAGACTAGAACTGTTGAGCCTCTGTCTTTGAAAGAACCAGTGGGGTTCGCGCTCTCAAGCTTTACGTATGTGTTCTCTGACAACCTGACCAGAGGAGTCCAGCCCTCAGACAGACTGATGGTTTTGTTCTCCTGTGCATAGGGGAAGAATTCCGAGTATCTCCAAACACTGAAGTTATTCCTGTGTATCTTTTCGGGTTCAAAATTGAAATCAAGCTGCACGTCTAACGGTTGGCCACATGACGGACATTTGAAGACAAGCAAACTGGAAGGAGGCTTGTTGCACACTGAGCATCTGATTTCGTACTTCATCGAAACACCCTTGTCCGTTCTCTTAGGGTCTGACTTATGCCTATCCAAGTGGGCGCCCGCAATACAAAAAGATGGCGGAGTATGCAAAGAAGTGGCCGGAGTAAGATACTCACATTTAAAGTGGAGGCGTCTCCAACACAATTCCCCTTTTTCTAACTCCTATAGGCTTAACTGTGAAAAGTCTTAAGACCTACATAGGGCAATATCATTAATTGTAAGTATTGCTTTGTGGGGATTAGTGTATGCCTTCATTGGAAAAAAAGAATAAGCAAAAGAAGAAAAAGCACTCGGACAAAGTTGGAAAATAACGGGAATTTCATAATTCGCGTTTATGCCTGTTTTCGCGCGCGCTTTGTCATATATCCTCCCTCGTGCTGAGCTACCAATACGTGGTTCCAGCGCAACTTGTATTTGGAATTTTCGACACCAACCTACAGAGGAAGGCCCCATCTCTCTTATCGCGCACTAAACCGTTTTATATTCAATTCGGCAATTCTCATGTTTGGTGAAGCATCATGGCTTTGGGCGAAGACTACCTGAAACTGCTTGTCCAGATCGGCAATTTCACAAAAGAAGCCACAGGAATCAGTATCGTCGACGCGTATTTTGGGCCTAAGAACCTGTCGCCGGAAAGAGTGAAGCAGGTTTTACCTTCTGAGAAGCTACTGACGAACCTTGAAAGGATGATTGACAGAGCCAAAGAAATAGACGACAAACTGCAAAGAACGGTCACAACAACTAACCTTCAATCCCTGAAAGTCGTCGTGAGATGGCTCTCCGGCGACGACATTCCCTACCCACAGCTCGTGAAAGGAATATTCGGAATAACTCCATCAAAATTCAGCCAAGCCGAGATTCGCAAGGCACAACAGCGGGTTGAAAACGCAAGCACCCATCTCCCGGGCTCCGACGTTGCGGGAAAAATCATGAGGTGGAGAGAGAAAAGCAAAATCTCTGGCGAAGCACTGAAAAAAATGGTAAACACAGAAGTCGTTCAGCGCACCCGAGAAATCGAGGAGTTGTTCGAGAAACAAGTCTTCAAACATCTCGGGGTCAAGGTCAAGAACAGAGGCGTAATCTACAGAGCCGTCAGCAGCGAACCATGGGGCGCATACAACTACTACCAAGGAAACTACACAAGCGTCAACGCGATAAACGTGGACAGAACCTTCAACAAACATCGCCTCGTCGACGTGCTCTGCCACGAATACGAACATCACATCGCCAACGTCTTCGCTGAACGCTACTACCGCAAGACGAAGGCACTCGACACGTCCGTCGCCCTACTGCACACGAAAGGCAGCATCATCAGCGAAGGAACAGCCGACTGCGCCAGAGAATTCCTGAACTGGTCACCACCCGAGCATGGTGAACTTCTGAAGTCGCTGGCCACACTCCAAAGCATGATAGGGTTAAACGCCGCCTACATGCTGAACGTAGAGACCGTCAACGACGAGAAAGCTACAGAATACATTTCCTCAGAAGGCTTCGTGCCAATCAAGGAAGCCAGAAAGTCGCTCATATTCAGCAAACCCGCCAGTCCAGATGGGAAACCGAACCTGTTCAAACCCTACATCTACACCTACCACTTCGGAAGAAAAGACTACGTGCTACCCACTTTCCAGAAAGCCCAGGAGAAAAGCAAAGTAAAAGAGTTCTTCAGAATCCTATACCTAAACCCCTACTCACGTTCATCAGCAACATGGAAAACCGCGTTTTCCAAAATCTAGACGTACCCTTGGCGACGCGCGCAGATATACGGTGCAGGGAGTTTCTCATTTTATCGCCTTTCCTCTGCGCGAAATTTTCGATCATCTTCATTGGTCTAGTTCGAAGCCTTTCTGGAAGGCTTTGATGTTCGTTTCTACGGTCCTCTTCGAAACGTTTTCTCTGATTGTTTTTTCCATCGCTTCTCTGCTCACGAGGTTAGTTATTCTTGTGAAGGCCCCGAGCATAACCATGTTTGCGTAGAACGCTTCTCCGAACGCTTTCTTAGCGGTCTCCGTGATCGGAATCTTGTAGACCTGGGCTTCTGTTTCAGGCATGTCTGCCACGTTGGTGCTGTCGACAATGAGCATTCCGTTTTCTTTCAAATCCTTGATGAGCACGTTGAGAGATTCTTGGCTCATCGCCACGAGTATGTCACATTTTCTGACCGCGGGGAAACCTATTTTGCCGTCTGATATGATCACTTCGCTCTTTGCCAAGCTTCCTCTGGCCTCAGCCCCGTAAGTCTGCGTCTGCAAAACATTTCTCCCATCCAGAACCGCGGCTTTTCCCAGAATCTGCGCGGCCAGAACTACGCCTTGCCCGCCGCTTCCGCCTATCCTTATTTCAGTCTTGTTCGCCACTTGCCTTTGCCTCCTTTGTCACCGCGTAAACTGTTTCCACAAGTGTTGGACGCTCTCTGTGCACGAATTCGCCAACGACTATTTTTCTTTCAAGCTCTTCTTCGCTCATCTTTTCAGCTTGCTGCGGCGAGACTGCGTTTTCTTTGTAGTACTTCAGCATTTCTCCTATGTCTTTGAACCCGGCTCTTCTACCGTACGCTGTTGGACAGTGAGTCACAACTTCGATAAACTTGAAACCCGACATTTGGACCGCTTTCTTGATTGATTCCTTCAATTCGTGTAGGTGTGCCGTGGTCCACCGTGCGGAGTACGCTGCTCCGGCGGCAACTGCGAGTTTCGCAGCATCCAACGGGTGTTCGAAGCTTCCGTACGGGGTGGTTGTCGTCTTGGTCTTGAACGGTGTCGTGGGCGCAACTTGTCCGCCTGTCATGCCGTAGACCATGTTGTTGCCCATTATGACGAGTATGTCTGTGTTGCGTCTCGAAGCGTGCACGAAGTGGCTCAGGCCGATGCCGACGATGTCTCCGTCTCCGCCGAACACGACCACGTTCAGGTCTGGACGCACGAGCTTGATGCTCGTCGCGACCGGTATGCTTCTGCCATGAAGGGTGTGAACTGAATCAGCAAGGAAATATGGCGAAGGAATCCATGAGGTACAGCCTATTCCGCTGGCGAAACAGAACTTGCTCAAATCTTGATGGCCCAGTTCGTGTACAGCCCTCAAGAAGGTGTCGCCGAGTGAAAACAATCCGCAGCCGGGACAGAACGGCAGCTTCAGGTTCCTCATGTACTTGCGAGACGAGAACGCTTCAGCCACCTCATTTTCCTCCTTCAACGATTTTTTCAAGCACTTCTTCAGGCGTGATAAGCTCGCCCCCGCCGATCTTGTCCAACTTTATGATCTCGGCCCTGCACGCGACCCTCTGGACTTCTCCGGCGACTTGCCCCAGGTTCATTTCTGGAACGATTATCCTCTCAGCAGTCTTGGCCAGTCTTTCAACGGCCTCGTCTGGGAAGGGCCAAACTGTTTTCAAGCGAACGTAACCAGTCTTTATTCCCATCGCCTCTGCGCGTTCCACAGCTTCGTAGACTGCGCGGGACGTGCACCCGAAGGAAACTATGCCCACCCTGCAATCATCAACGTTGTAGCATTCCACTTCCACGATGTCTTCTGCATGGTTGTTTATCTTCGCGTTAAGCCTCTCCACCATCCTTCTGTGCACGGCGGCGTCTTGAGTGAATCGAACACCGTGCTCATCGTGCGTCGAAGCTGTCACAGCTACGTTAAAGCCCTCGCCCACGGCTGGCATAGGCGCAACTCCTTCCAAGCCGAAGAAAGCTGTTTCCCCCGCCTCAGGTTTCTTGCGGTTCACAATCTCTATGCTCTCCAGCGACGGCACCGTTATCTGCTCCCTAACATGAGCAATGGTTTCATCCGCCAGAAGAATCACCGGCGTACGATATTTCTCAGCCAGGTTGAAGGCTCTTATCGTGAACTCAAACATTTCCTGAACCGAGTTCGGCGACAGTGCAATCGCCGCGTAGTCGCCATGCGTTCCCCACCGTGCCTGCATAACGTCTCCCTGCGCGCACTTGGTTGCCTGTCCAGTGCCCGGCCCGACTCGCTGAACGTCAACTATGACACAGGGAGTTTCAGTCATGAACCCCCAACCGATGGTTTCCTGCATCAGACTGAAACCCGGCCCCGAAGTGGCGGTCATGGCTTTTCTTCCTGCCCAGCTTGCACCCATAACCGCGCCTATGGAGGCCAACTCGTCTTCCATCTGCATGAATATTCCGTCGACTCTGGGTAAACGTTCTGAGAGGCCTTCAGGTATCTCGTTTGAAGGTGATATCGGGTAGCCAGCGAAGAATCGGCATCCGACAATTATGGCCGCTTCAACGCAAGCCTCATTTCCAGACCAAAAGTAAGTTTTTGTGTTGTTTGCTCTCATCTATGTCCCTTTCATGTTTCTTGGCTTCACATTTCATTGAGGCAGGCGTGAATATATCATTATTGAAATAGGAGTGAGCAATGTCATGACTAGTCTTGTGCCGTTTCCAATTGCCCGTGAGTAGAAAAAGATGGGTATTATCTTTGTGAGCCAGAAGCGCGCTATAAGCGCGCGGTTAGGAAAGTTATAATAACCATGAAATATAACTTGGAATCCAATCAAGAACAAACAGAATGTGAAAAAAATGAAGACAAAGACGATAACATGCATCATCTTTTGTGCTGTTGCTTTAGTTGCTGCAATAAACATGCCCGCAGCAAGAGCTTCAATCAACAATTACAACTGGATCTCTCCAGCCGTTCGAAACAGCCTTGACACCTTCTACGGCACATACGTTACAGCGTATGAGGAAGAAACGCCCGCGATTCTAGTTGTGAGCGTCTCGAACGACTATTTTGTTGGTCAATTGAACGTCTCTGCCGTAAAAGTGGGATTCGATTGGGGCATAAACTACTCCTCAAGCGAGTGCAGCATCAACAATCCATTTGGCATCCCCAGCCTTCAATCGCACGTTTTCACTGTAGACTTCACCGTTCCATCTGCGTTGCTCGCATCTAACCTAGTCACGCACAGCTACACCATCTATGTAGAAAGCGTGAACAGTACCACCGGAAACAAGGAAATAATAAGCAGCTGGACTAAGAATGGCAGCGGTTTCGCCATTTTTTCCGCAGACCAAGCAGCCGCGCGCGAATACAAACAAGAAGTCGAAGCATACCCAACCAGCAATCTCAACAGCATCCCATTCTTGACGGCGAACGCAAGGCTGCTGCTAGAACAGTCAAACATTGCCAAAACACTGGCAAGCGACAACTATATGCGAGGAGACTTCAGCAAAGCCAAATCATACTACAACAACTCATTAAACTATATACAACAAGCCTGGTCCAACGAAACAGAAAAATGGTCCACGTTTGAAGATGCCATCGCCTCAATGCTGCAGGGAGGCGGCAGCCTACTCATGATGCAAGGATACGCCTGGCTCATCTTCGCAATAGGCTTCCTGATAATGAGCTTTGGAGTCCTCATCTACCTGACAAGAAGAAGAACTCTCGCACCGCCAACGCCAAAACCTGCACAGCAAACTCTATAAAACCTCACTCTTTCTTTTTTCAGAAAGTGAATCAACTCCAGATTCCAATCCGCGCAAGTTTCTATCGGTCTAAAACCACGAAAAAAGTTAAGTGAACATGTTACGCCTAAGGTGTGAGGCAAATTAATGGTCCTGTTCCTCAGCAGAAGCGATGTTGAATCCTTGGTCACCATGAGGGAGGCTGTCAAAGCCGTAGAGAAAGCCTTCCTCGAGTTACATGAAGGAAAAGCAGTCTGTCCCAAGCGCTTGATCATCAGCGTCGACAAACATGAAGGCTTTGTCTACTACATGCCCGCATATCTCAGTCAGACGGAATCGTTGGCAATCAAGATAGTTACTCAATACGAAGAGAACTTGAAACATGGTTTACCAACAATATTAGCCTCAATTCTCTTGAACGATCCAGAAAACGGCAAACCGCTCGCCCTCATGGATGGTACGTATATTACCGCCACAAGGACAGGTGCCGCGAGCGCGGTTGCCACCAAGTACCTCGCGCGAAAAGACTCCAGCGTAGCTGGTGTCATAGGCACTGGCGGTCAGGCAAGAGCTCAGGTCCAGGGCCTGCGCGAGGTTCTTGAGAACCTTACAAGAGTAAAAGTGTACGACATTCTGCCCAAAAGGGCGGAGGAATTCGCCTACAGTCTCTCACGAGAACTGAGCTTAACGGCGGAGGCTGTGGGAACCAGCAAACTGTGCGTTGAAAACTCTGACGTAATAGTTCTGGCCACAACGTCGAAGGTTCCAGTATTGGACGGAGATTGGATAAAAGTGGGAGCGCACATAAACTCGATCGGAGTAGTCGGGCCTGAAGGAAGAGAGCTGGACGATAAAACCGTCAAAAGAGCAAAAATCGTCGTCGACACTGCAGAGGGTGCACTGGCTGAAACCGGAGACCTGATTATCCCAATAAAGAAAGGAATAATCTCACGGAATGATATCTACGCTGAACTTCACGAGATCGTCGGCGGCAAGAAGCTTGGAAGGACATCCAACGATGAAATAACGTGTTGGAAAGCCGTCGGAATGGCCCTTGAAGATGCTGCCGTGGCAAAACTGGTGTACGACAAAGCAAAGAAGGAGGGAATCGGAAAGGAAGTTGATATCTAGGCGTTTGACGCAAGCACAAGCTTGCGGGCCTTTTGGGCTTTTTGTTTAGAACGATTTGTGCTCTGTTCTCTTAATAATCTCATTCTGGAGCTCAGTGCTTAAGTCAACGAAGTAGTCGCTGTATCCTGCAACCCTTACCAGGAGATCCGTGTATTTCTCAGGATGTTTCTGTGCTTCTCGCAAGGTGTCCGCACTTATGACGTTAAACTGGATGTGATGGCCGTCAAGCCTGAAATACGTGCGTATGAGATGGCCCAGCTTGTCCATGCCCTGCTCGTCTTCCAACAGTTCAGGGGCAAATTTTTGATTGAGAAGAGTTCCACCTGTTCTGAGGTGATCTATCTTCGAAACCGACTTTATCACCGCCGTTGGGCCTCTCCTGTCTGCTCCTTGCACAGGCGACACACCCTCAGAAACAGGTTCACCTGCCTTTCTCCCGTCAGGTGTTGCCCCCAACACTTTCCCGAAGTAAACGTGAACCGTTGTAGGCAAGAGATTTATCCTGTGATAACCTCCTTTCGTGTTCGGTCTACCGTCTACTGCACCATAGTAAATCTCAAAGACAGTTCTCATGATCTGATCTGCATAATCGTCGTCATTGCCATACTTCGGCGTCTTATTCAAGAGCATCTGGCGGAGATTTTCGTGCCCGTCAAAGTTGGCTTTCAGAGCGCTAAGCAGTTCTTTCATCCTGACGTTCTTCTTGTCAAAGACCTCATATTTAATCGCTGTCAGAGAATCAGTTATCGTTCCGAGCCCTACACCCTGGATGTAGTTGGTGTTGTATCTAGCGCCACCATCGTTGTAGTCTTTTCCTTTCGATATGCAATCGTCTATTAAGAGCGATAAGAGGGGCGCTGGAAGATGCTCGGCGTACAATCTCTCTATTACGTTGTTACCTTTGATTTTGACATCGACAAAGTAGTTGAGTTGCCTCTGGAACGCGTTGATGACTTCATCAAAGAAACCGAATTCTGCAGGGTCTCCAGTTTCAAGACCGATGTTTCTTTTCGTTCTAGGGTCCAAACCATTGTTCAACGTGATCTCCAAGATCTTAGGCATGCTAAAGTATCCCGTAAGAATGTAGCTTTCCTTGCCAAAGGCCCCCGTCTCCACACATCCGCTCGCTCCCCCGTTTCTTGCATCCTCTATCGATTTTCCCTGCCTGAGGAGCTCTTGAATTATCGCGTCGGTGTTGAAGACTGAAGGCTGTCCGAACCCCTCTCTTATGACGCATACGGCCTTCTTCAGAAAACTGTCGGGAGTCTTCTTGCTGATCTGCACCATGGAACTAGGCTGCATCAGCCTCATTTCCTCTACAACATCCAGTATCAGGTACGAGAGCTTGTTCACACCGTCAGAGCCGTCGGCTTTTACGCCGCCAGTGTTTATCAGAGCAAAATCATTGTACGTACTGCTCTCTTCTGCCGTAATCCCGACCTTAGGTGGCGCCGGCTGGTTGTTGAATTTTATCCAGAACAACTGCAGAAGTTCTTCTGCTTTTTCCCTAGTTAAGGTGCCCTGCTCTAAGCCTTCTTTGTAGAAGGGATACAGATGCTGATCAAGCCTGCCTGGGTTAAACGCGTCCCATGGGTTGAGTTCTGATATTACTCCCAGATGAACAAACCAATAGTACTGCAAAGCCTCCCAAAAATCGCGAGGCGCGTTAGCCGGAACGCGGGTGCAGACATCTGCTATTCTCTGAAGTTCCTTTTTTCTCGCTGCATCTTTTTCCTTCTTCTGCATCTCTTTGACCTTGTCGGCATGTCGCTTGGCATAGCAGATTAGAGCATCTGCGACGATTTCCATGGCCTTGAGTTCTTCCATCCTCTTGTATGCCTCAGGGTCAGTCAGAAAATCGAGGCTTCTCATGCTCTTTTTGATGTCCTTCTTGAAATCGAGCAAACCTTTCCTGTAAATCTTGTCGTCAAGAACCGTGTGACCAGGAGCTCTCTGCTCCAGAAACTCTGTGAACACACCGGCCTCGTAGGCGGCCTTCCATTCTTCGGACATTTGACCTAAAATAATGTCCCTTATTGACCTGCCTCTCCAGAAGGGTATGATCTTCTCTTTGTATACTCTCTTTGTCCCCTCATCCACTGCGTAAGGTATTTTTTTCCTAGAATTGAGAATCTCAAGATCCTGAAGACTGTGACAACATATCTCCGGATACGTGGGAACGGCCTTCGGAGCAGGCCCTCTCTCACCAACGATTAGCTCTCCATCACCAATGAATATCTGCTTGTGTTCAAGCAGGTATTTGAGGGCAAGGGCTCTCTTCACGGGTGTAGATGAAGACTGATTGGCCCCTTCGCCAGTGTAAAATTCCGTTATTAGAACGGCTCTTTCGGGCGTGATGTACGGTCTAGTGCTAACGCTACGTTCCCTCAGCTTCCTGATCCTTTCTTTCATCTTACCCTCCTCCTATTTTCACGTCTAACCCGAGTTTGATAAGTTTTCTTTTGATTAGTTGCAGCTTTTGATCTGAAGGAGATTGAATATCCTTGAGCTTGTAAGTCTTATCCAGGCTTTTGTACTTTTCAATCCCTGCTCTGTGATATGGAAGAAGGCATACCTGCTTTACTCCATGTGAAAGTATGAAATCGGCGGTTTTGTTGACACTTTCTGTTTTGTCGTTGATGCCGGAAATTATGGGGAAGCGAACCAAAATGCTGCTTCCATTCTCCACCAACCTCTTGAAATTCCGAATAATAAGTTTGTTTGACACTCCCGTATATTTTCTATGCGTTCGGTCTTCCATGGTTTTAATGTCATACAGAAAGAGGTCCACTTTGTCCTTTATCCTATCCACCGTTTCACTTGACGCGTATCCACACGTATCCACGGCGGTGTGGATGTTTCTTTTCTTGCACTCTTCGAGAAGAGCGTCCAAAAAACCAGGTTGCATGAGTGGCTCGCCACCAGAGAATGTGACACCACCGCCGGACTCATCATAGAAGATAACGTCCTTCTCTATCTCTTGCAGCATCTCGTCTACATTCGCTTCTCTGCCGACTACCACCAAGGCATCGCTTGGACAGACACGGGCGCACTTACCGCACACGTTGCAGAGTTTCCTGTTGATAGACACGTACTGAGTGCTCTGCGAGATTGCCCCCTTCGGACAAATGTTCACACATTCACCGCAGGCAGTACATCTCTTTCGTTTGTACATCAACTCAGGTTTCGGATTTTGACCTTCGGGGTTGTGGCACCACCAGCAACGCAGAGGGCAACCCTTCAAGAATATAGTGGTTCGTATTCCCGGTCCATCGTCAACTGCGTATTTTTTGACATCAAAAACAATGCCTTTTTGGATGGTCTTTTCCACCTCAGAACGCTGTCACTTAGGTCTAGCTCGGAATCCATCTTAAAAACGTTCTGCGCAGAAGTTGCAGTTTCGTGCATTCCTTGCGTGTAAAAAACGCGTTCACTCAATTCCGTAGGCTCACAACAATCTGACCATCAGCAGTACTTAACCTTGGTCGCCGTGGGTCAAGGCAATGAAAGCATTTTAGGCTACGAAGTATCCGATAGTAAAAAGCCTCTGTTCAAGGGATCATCCGGCTCAACAAGAAGATGCTGAAACCCTGTTACGTACGCGTTGCCCGAGACTTCCGGAATTATTGCAGGATATTCCCCGACACTGGATTCGCCGACTATCCTGCCTCGAAACAACGTTCCGATGAGGCTTTCATGCACAAGCTCACCTCCAACCTTCATCTTTCCCTTGGCGAAGAGATCGGCCATTCTTGCAGATGTTCCCGTGCCGCATGGTGATCGATCCAGGCCTGATGGTGCCACGACGACCACGTTTTTCATGTCCGCCTTCGGATGCGTTGGAGGCCCGGTGAATTGAACGTATAGAACCTTTGCGAGACTGTTGTCTTTGGGATGCTTCATTTCTATTTGTTCTTGTATTGATTTCCTGAGAATTTCACCGTATTCGAGCAGTTTTCCAGCTTCGTCAGGAACCAATTTGAGTCCGACATCCTTGGCTGAAACTATCGCGTAAAAGCTGCCGCCATAGGCGATATCGGTCTTGACGTTTCCGAATTTTCCTGTGCGGACTGTGGCATCGCGAAGGTAGGAGAAGGACTCGACGTTTCTCAGGGTTATTTCCCCGACCTTTCCATCTTTGACATTCACCGATAGGCTCACAAGTCCAGCATGAGTGTCCAATGTGACTTTGGTTAGAGGCTCGGTCACTTTCACTCGTCCAACCTCAACTAGGTACTTGGCTATCGCTATCGATCCGTGACCGCACATTGGAACGAGACCTATCGGTTCCATGAATACAACCCCCGCATCCGCCTCCTGAATTGTGGGCTCTACAAGGAACGCCCCACACATTGTACTGCGACCTCGGGGTTCATAGAGAACCATCCTTCTCATGTCTTCAAGATTCCTTTCTACGTAAGCATTTTTCTCCCGCATGTTCCTGCCGCGAATCGTCGGGAATCCGCTAGTAACTATCCTGAATGGCTCACCTGCAGTGTGGAGGTCCACAACGGTTAGAAGATTGGACAGTTCCACTAAAACCAACCCGAAGAATCAACTCTCCAAGTGCATAAAAACCTTTTCCGAAGTATAGATTAGGTCAATTGCCATGCTAGACAAGTTTTCGTTGGAAAAGAGCTTATCTACTCCTTGCTTCTCTTCTCCAAAGACCTTCTCTTAAGTTCTTTCGCAAATCTCTCGACTAGCTCGTCGGCAGCCCGTCTAAATCCTTCAGCATCGGTGGTTACAAGAAACTTCTTCTCGTCCACGAACGCTTTTGCTTCTTCGAGAAATGGATCTTCGCCCAAACCGGGAGCATGTTTTGGAAGGTCTGCGAGTCTGCTCAGTGCATCCAGCAGCCGGAAGGGGCCGTAAAGTGGCGGTTCCTCGATACAGTTCCGTGCGCTCGTGGCCAGGAAGAGTGCGAGTTCGAAAAGATACTCGTTACTAGTGTTCTTCGTGTTGGTCAATTCTAACCCTCCGTGAGCTGAAGTTTCTGGCCGAACTTGTCCAGATTGGCAATCTCACTCAGCGGAATTCGACGTGGAGGATTTGGTGCATTGTCTGGATATCCGACCACAACCAGAAGCTCTGGTTCTATGCCTTGGGGGATTTCAAGTATTTCCTTCATGGCCGCGTGCGAAAAAGACTTCACAACACATGTACCTAGTCCCAACGCATACGCAGCCAAGAGAATGTTCTGGGTGGCCATTGCGCAGTCTGCGATTGATAGATAGTCGCGTCCCATTGTGCCCCCGATTTTGTATGCTCTAATCTTGTCAGAACAAATGAGAATTGCCAAGGGGGCCTCACCAAAATATCCTGGAGAGATTTTGCGAACCATCTCAAGGATTGTGCGGTCTTCCACGACTATGAATTTCCATGGCTGAATATTCCCGGCTGAAGGTGCCCAGGTGGCTGCATTTAGCAGTTTCTCGGTCAATTCTCTCTCAACTGGTTTTGATTTATATTTCCTGACGCTTCTGCGTCCCTCTATGGCTTCAAAGACGTCCATATTATTCCTCTTCCGCGGAGACAGCGATTGAAAGGAATTGGTAACGCGCCTAAAAGGTTTTTGACAAGTTTTATAAGCTGAATCAAAAAATAACTTTTTCTAGAAGTGATGAAAATGCCGCAATACTACGAATATGAGTTAGCTAAGGCTGCCAACAGGCTCGTCTCAGAATGGTTCAAACTGAAGCCCGGCGAAACGTTTGTTGTCAGTGGAGACACCGAATCCGATCCTCGCGTCGTTGAAGCCACAGCTGCAGCTGCTTTTGCCGTCGGAGCGAAGCCTCTGGTGATATGGAACGCCTCGCCACGTGGGGTCGGGAAGGCCGCGGATGCCGATTTACCCGCAGAGGCGATCGAAGCGGTTCTGAAGTGTGCAGACGCTTGGTGCGAATTCAACAACGAGTGGATTTTCTATTCAACGCCATATGCAAACGCCATGGAAGCCAACAAGAAGCTCAGACACGCATGCTATGTCGGAATGAATGTGGACATGATGGTGAGAACGATAGCTAGGGTCGATGTGAAGGCACTGGCAAAATATGAAGAGAAACTGGTGGCAATGACCAAAGCAGCTAAGCACGTCAAAATGACCACACCAGCAGGCAATGATGTGGAATTTATCAACGAGCACAAGAGACCAGTAACACTTGAAACTGGGTACGCAGACACTCCTGGGTCACACATGCTTGGGGGTCAGATAGGCTGGTCGCCCATTTTCGAGTCGATAAACGGCACGATTGTTTTCGACGGTTCAATAAACCCGCCGCTAGGCTTGTGCAAAACACCAGTAAGACTCCAGGTCAAGAAAGGGAAAATAGTGAAAATCGATGGTGGCCAAGATGCTATGGTTTTCGACGCGTGGCTCAAGAGTTTCAACCATCCTCTGATGCGGAGCATGGCTCACGTTTGCTACGGCTGCAATCCAGGCGCCAAACTGACTGGAAACGTCTTGGAAGACGAGAGAGTATGGGGCGCTACCGAATGGGGAATCGGCTACGTAGGCCAGATACTGACAGGTGGCAAACCGATACCAGCACCTTCACACACAGATGGCATCTGCATGAACACGTCCGTATGGCTCGACGGAAAACAGATATGGGACAAAGGTAAGCAAACAGACCCTGAGCTTGCCAGGCTAGCAAAGAAACTCGGCAAATCCTAGAGCGTACACCGTCTCAAAGAGAGACTTTGCCAAAACTCAAGAACCCTTTTCCATCTTTTTTCTTTACGTGAACTCCTTCAAGTTCTTCGGAGTCTTTCTGTGCAATTCTGAGCGCACACTCCGCACGCGGTGATGAAATTGAGTTCCATGACTGAGAAACGAATCCATAATCTTCGAAATATGAAGTCTCTAGCCTGAACGGTTAGATCACACCTGTTTTGATCCTCGCTTGAATTCAACGTGTGTTATTTAAAAAATGGTATGACCTGTTCGCCGAAGAGGCGTATCGTTTCAAGGTCTGTCCCGTCTGGAAATACCATCATGAAATGATCTACCCCAACGTCGACGTACCTTCTTAGGATCTCTACGCACACGTCTGGCGTTCCGCGTATTTGCATTTTTGTTGCACCGTACTCATCCAGGGGGCTTTCCGCTGGTCTATATTTCTTGATCTTTTCGTCAAGAATAGTTTTGTCTTCAGCCAAGATGCACACTACTCCCAAACCCTTCTCCAAGCGTTCAAAATCTCTGCCAACTTGCGAACAGTGAAGTTTTACCTGATCTGCCATTTGTTTGTACTCATCGACTGACGGCAAATACCAAGCTCCAACAGCCCACCCGTCAGCGTGTCTCGCGACGGTTCGGTACATGAGTTTGCCTCCCGTTTGTGTTCCTATCCACACTGGAGGATGAGGTTTCTGAACGGGCTTTGGGTTGCATGACGCTTTGTTTATACTGTAATACTTGCCCGTAAGCACCGGCTTCTCCTCTGTCCACATCTTCTCAAGCACATCTAAGGCTTCATTGAGCATCTCTATCCGGACAGACGCTTTTGGAAAGGGCACACCAAAGGCGTCGGACTCGGGTTTGAACCAGCCAGCTCCTAAACCGAAATCAAGTCTGCCACGGCTGATGAGGTCCAACGTCGCGGCCATCTTGGCTAAAATCGGAGGATATCGGTATAGGTTGCAGAGCACCATGGTTCCAATCCTCACAGTACTGGTTGCTTCAGCCAAGGCCGAGAGGGTTGTCCAGCATTCGAGGTAATTCTCTTGCGGAGGGCCTTCAATTGGCAGAAGATGATCCGTCACCCAAACAGTTTGAAACCCGACATGTTCACACGTCAAAGCCACATTCTTGATCGTGCCGTAATCAACACCAATTTGAGGTAAATGTATCCCAAACTTAACCACGCGCAACAACCTTGCCGATTCTTTGAACCATTTTCGTAAGAGTCCTCCCAATATAAAAGAATTGGGACGCGTGGGAGCAGCAGTCACTATCAAATCCTGTGTACATTCATCGGGTTTGCCGCTCGTAGAGAGTATTGTTTCAAAAAGATAGCTTACGTAAGTACCTGCTCTAGTGTCCGCCTTGAGATGAAATAATGTATCAAAGCAAAAACTATTATGGGACGCGCGTCATGGTGCATAGCGGGAGGGTGCAGCGTGGGTGAAGAGGCTTCTTCCTATCGTTGGGTCATGGTTGTAGTAACGTGGCTGATGATGTTCTCTCTCGGATTATCCTGGTTTTCCGTCATTCCAATACAAGATAAACTAGGTGTGACTGAAGCGCAATTTGGGTTCTTGGTGGCGCTAGTCCCATTAGCTCTTGTAATACTCTGCATTCCAGGAGGCCTGTTTGCAGATCGATTCGGCGTTAGGCGAACCGTTCTGATAGGAGGACTGATAATGGGTGTTTTTGGCCTTCTAAGAGCGTTCGCAACAAGCTTTCCCATGTTGGCGACAACCATGTTTCTGTGCGGAGCAGGCTACTCTATCGCCTACCCGAACATGCCCAAAGTAACAGGCATATGGTTCTCATACAGGCAATACGCATTAGCCAGCGGCATCATATTCACGGGCTTGGAAGTCGGCATGGCATCAGCATTCATACTGACTCCTGCTATTCTCCTTCCCCTCACCGGATCTTCGCAAGGTGTTTTCATCGCCGTCGGCATACTCGCGTTAGCTATGACCCTCGTGTGGATATTGTTAGCAAAGGAAAGACCCGTCAGTTTGAAGACCGATGAGAATATGCCCTCTGGTGAGAGACAGGGGGTTCCTTTCAGAAAATCTCTTTCCGTCGTACTAAGAAGCAAGCAGATGTGGATGGTGATGATCACATGTCTATTCCTTCTCGCACCTCAAATCGGCTTGTTCGGATTTCTCCAAACAATATTGAAACAGAAAGGAATGGACGCGACAACTGCGGGACTCGTAACAGCGATGATAACGTTGTTTATGATTCCAGGCAGTTTCATCACGCCCATGATTTCTGCTCGCGTGGGCATAAGGAAACCCTTCATATGGGTACCGGCCATCCTAGCCGCAGTCGCACTCTATTTCACTGGGACGACCTTAGGTCTTCCACTGTGGATCTCCGCGGTTGTCTATGGATTCCTCATAGGAAGCATGGCACCAATAATCCTGGCGATGCCGGTTGAACTCATGGGAGCGTCATACTCGGCGACGGCAGGCGGGTTGACCCTTGTTGGAGGGTACACGGGAGCCATGATTGCTCCTTGGTTGGGGGGCTATTTCTCGGGGGTGACAGGATCCTTCATGCCAGTCATCATCATGTGCACCGCTTTCACTGGTGTCGAGGCAGTCTGCGGCCTGCTGCTAAAAGAAACCGGCTCGTAGCCAGAACTTGCGTGCTTTGACTATCAAGCACGCTGGAAATCCTTATGGCGAGCTCCTCGGCCACTGGTTGAACTCTTTCAAAGAAAGTGCCCTCAAAACGGGGCAGTCATGCGCCCTGCAACTCAAGAACTTAAACGGCCTTCGCTATGATGACTATTCCTCAGTTCCCACCAAAGGTTGAGCACTTGGCTTCCCATCTGAACGGTGTCTTTCATTAGTTTCACTTTCGTTCCCCCCTTATGGATCCACTCCACGGGGATCTCTTTCACTTTGTAACCCCTACGTTGGGCCCTCACCAGTAGTTCAGTGTCCCAGAACCAGTGTGTCGCTTTCACCTCAGCTAGGATTTTCAAAAGTGCCTCCCTCTTCGCAGCCTTGAACCCGCACTGGTGATCCGAGATTTTGGAGCCTAGAAATGATCTCACCATAAGGCTGTAACACTTTGAGGCAATCTGCCTCGACAGACTTCTAGTGACTTTGCTTTCAGGAAGCATCCTTGAGCCCGTGGCGAAGTCATAGTTCTTCCTAACAGATTCTATGAGCGTTCCCAGATGCCCGATGCTGGTTGCCAAGTCTACATCCATATAAACCAAGATTCTCCCGTTAGACTCGGCAAAAGCATTCTTCAGCGCCAGCCCTCTTCCCAACCGTTTGTCACCATGAATGTGCCTTACGAACGGGCATTCCTTTGAAAGTCTGGCTGCAATTCTGTCGGTTCCATCAGTGCTTCCATCTTCGGCTATTATTATTTCATACGAGTCGGCGATATCTTCTAGAGCTTGGGCTGTTCTCATAACTGCGTTTTCCAGGTTTTCTCCTTCGTTGTACGCGGGGAAAACTAATGAAACTTCGATTTCTTTTCCATCTTCCGGCCTCATCTTCTAGAACACCCAGCTTCTCAACCATTTAAGCCCGTCTCTCCAATAAGACGGTGCCGGCACTCCGGAGATGACAGGATAGAAAATCGCAAACAGGACTGCCACAGCAATCAGATAAATCAGGACATTGGCCTTTCCCTGTCGAGTGTTCCAAGACTTGTTGATGAAATAAGTGGTTGCCAGTATCATAATTGGAACGTTGAAGTAGAAAGCGTAGAGGAAAAGGATCCTTGAAATGAATGCATATGGAACCCATTGGAAGAGGAATATGGTCACGATGAACAAGCAAACACGGTTTTTCATTCGAAGCCCTTCCCAAGCAGCCAAGATGACCGAAGCAAAACCGATCCACCACACGGCAGGGTTTCCCATGGCTGCGATCGTTGAAACGTTGTCACCAGGCAGATTTGAAACGTAGAGCCACACAGGTCTTGTTATCAAGGGCCAATTCCACCACGGGGAAGAAAATGGGTGGGTGGCGGTGAGCGTGGCGTGATAGTTGTACATAGACCACTGCATTTGATAGACGTCCATCAGTGTGTGCCCAGCCATCATATACGGTATAAAGGTCAAAACGTAAATCCCCACCGCGATCGCCAAGAAGCCCAACAAGATGAAAAAGGGGCGACTGAAGAAACCTTTGGCTCTCTGAATCCAACCCTTGGACGCGGAAAGTTCGCGAAGTCTGAGAACCAGCAAAATAAACATTTGGCCCAGAAAGCCGAGCAAGGTGTACCACTTTGTCGAGAATCCGAGCGCGAAGAAGAGAATCGCCAACAACAGGGGGCGAGTAGAGGTTTTCCATCCTTGACTAAGCATGTTCTTGAGGTATATGAAGAAGAAAAGCTGCGACAACAACGAAAAGAAAACGACGAAAGTGTCAATCGTAGCAATTCTTGCCATTGTGAAGTGCATAAAATCAAACATTAGAAGAAATGCTGGTGCGAACGCGCCAATCCATGTTCCGAACATCTTCTTGCCGAGCAGATACATCGCAGGTATCATCAGCGTGGCGAACAGGACTCCCGTGATTCGCCAGCCGAAAGGGTCGTAGCCGAAGACGTAGATTCCAGCCGCGAGTATCAACTTCCCGAGAGGAGGATGAGTCCACTCATAAGGTTCTCTGAAGTTAAGGTAGTCCTCAGCAGTTCTTACGTAATAAATCTCGTCGAAGTAGGTTTCAGATTCATATGTGGGCGGGCATTCGACCTTGTCCTGCTCATCTAAGAGTTTCATCAGGCCCTCGTCGTCGCGGTTTTCACCCTCTATTGCTTTGATAGCGATTTGTTGCCCATTTCCGTCTAGGGCTGATATTTCTGCAATTTTTCCATAAGAAACTTTGAAAGCGAACCTTATGAATTGGGTTTCGTTGTTGATCTGAACATCTTTCCATTGGTAGTAATTGTCCATTGAAGCGTTTGTCTTCAGGTTCCAGCTTCCTGGTTGACCAGTATAGACCGTGAAGCTGATGCTCCCCTGCTTCAGCAAAACGTAGATCGCGCTGACATTCTTCACGTCTCCTAGGTCGACGTAAAAGATTTCCCCGCCGTTACATTGCCAGGTTGTGAGCGGAACACTATCTCTGCCTAGAGCCCATGATGCCATTAAGAGAAAGGCAAAAGACAGCACGACAACCGTGACCAGGTCGCGCTTGCCAATCAGCATCGTGGCTCACATTCTCCGACAATTGGGTGCTTTGCGTTCTCGTATGTCTGTCTGTGGATCAAAGTTGTCTCGCCTTCGACTTCCTGATCATCACGATTAGAGTGTAAACAAATGCGGCCAAATTGATCGCGGTTATCACATAAACAAACGGATCCCAATCAGGTATGTGACTGCCTGCGTTGAGGAATGGAAGAATATATGCCAGGTTGGCAAAATAGGTGAAAGTCAAAATTCCATAGAGTGGCCTTGCCTCTCTCACGAAGGGCAACATCATCGCTAACACGCTGAAGACCGGGAATAAGTATCTCTCATGAATCCTGGTTGGAAGCATGAAGAAACCGAACAAGAGGACGAAAGCCGTGAAAAGCACCGAAATTTCAAAAGTGTAACTAGTCTTATCCGTACGCTGAGACGTCTTGTACAAATTGTGTAGCGAAAAAGTCGTCAGGGCTCCAAACAGGATCCAGCCTATCTTGAAAAGATCCAAGGACAGAAATGTCTGGGCGTCCGACTTCCAAAGGCCACCTAATGCCCAGAGGTTGAAAGCGTTCACGGAAGTGTAAGGATAGCTTTGGTAGCCCTTCAGGTAGATGTTCACCAAAAAATCCGCTAGATTGTTCAGACTCACGGGAGCTGAGACAATTAAAATCAGTGCTGCCGATGTAAGAGCTGAAGCTGCCACAGTTTTCCAGCTTTTCTTTCTCACTAGCAAAAAGACGATTAGGGGTGTTAAGGCGATGCTTTGCGGCTTGGCCAGTGCCGCGACTGTGAATGCCGCTACGGACAACTTTGGTTTCGAGTCAAGAATGAGCATTAGTGATGCTATCAGAAAAAATGTGTATATTGCGTCGAACTGTCCCCAGATTGATCCGTTGAAGATTGTCGCCGGGTTGAACGCATAGAAGGAAGTTGCCAGGAGTGAAAAGTCAAAGCCGAGCCGTTTTCTGAGAAAGACAAATACTAGACCTGCCGTCGCGGTGTCAAAAAGGGTTGAAGGCAGTTTCAAAACGTAAACGAGGGCTGGTGAACCAAAAAGCGAAAGCCATCTGCCCAAAGAACCGAAAGCCCAAAAAATGTAGACATTGAAGGGTGGGTAGTCACAGTATATAACCTGATAGAAGACGAGTGGTCCGTGCTCAGCAGCCGCTTTGAACCACGATGCAAAAGCTGCAAGGTCGCCTGCACAGCCCTGAACGGGAAACAAGAAAATTCTTGCAGCCAGTGAGGAAAGCAAGACATAAAGTACAACTTTGGTCTCGCCTTTAAAGAGAGAAAAATCTATAGTTGCTCCCTCGAATCTTACAGACGTTGTTTGAAATAAAAGGGTTTTGAAGAATGCGCAGGTGCTGCGAACGAGTTCTTTCGTTGCGCTCCCGGATTGTACACAATGAGAACAACGGATAATCGCAATTCTAAAAAAAGGAAGGGACAGACTAGTTCTAGTCTGTTAGGGCGGAGTGACTTGCCAGGTTCTGCAGACGACGTTGTAGCCTTGGATTCCGACGACCGTGCTTGGATCTTCGAATTGCGGTATTTTGACGTAGTCTTGAACAGCTTCCACGACCTTGAAGTCATAGACGACTATGGTTGCGCACATGTCCATTATTTCTCTCTGAATCTGTCCGTACTTTGCGAGCCTTGCAGTTGTGTCCATCGTCGCTTGAGCATCCTGTATCTCCGCGTCGAGTGTTGCGTTTGCGAGCCACTCACCGTTGTTGAAAGTTCCCATGGATGCTGAGCTATATCTCATTTCAAGCAGTGATCCTGCGTCAACGTACAGAGGGTCGACGACGATTGGCGCTATGTTAGGAGACGAGTCAAGCTTAGACATTTTTTCAACAAATTGGGTCCAAGGAACACTAGTTACCTTGACGTTTAGCCCAATTTTGGCAGCCTGCTCAGCCAAAACCGCTGCGTCCAAAAACCTTTCTGGAACTTCAGGCATCACGATGAAGTCAATCTCGTATTGGGGATCTGTGCTGTTGACTATGCCTGGGTAGTACTTGGAAAGCTTGATCTCCTCCTCAGCCCTGGTCAAGTTGAAGTTGTATTCTTGGCAGTCGACAGCTCCTGGCAGGATCATGGGTACGACCGATTTTGATTGATCATACCTCTGATATATCGTGCTCATCACTGTTGCATAGTCGAAAGCGAAGGCAAGAGCTTTCCTAATGTGTATGTCGTCTGTTGGTTCTTTCTGAGTGTTTAACATGTAGTAGTATTCGCCTACGTCTCCGTGGCTCTTCGTGTGGATGTAGTTAGTCGTGTTAAATGAGTCCAGAAATTCTTGAGACTGCCACTCGTCCGATACTTCTAACTCCTTGTTCAGCATCTGGGTCTTCTGCGTTGCCGTATTGGCTGCCGTGGGCAGGAATTTCACCTCAGTAGGAGCTTTCGCGTCGAAGCCTGCAGGGTACCAGTAATTATCAAACTTCACCATGTCAACATAGTCCTGAAGCTTCACTTCCTTAACCTTGTAGGGTCCTGAACCTGCGTCGTGTAGCGTTATCCACTCCATACCGTAGTCTCCGAAAACACCGTATGTTCCATCCGTCTTAATGTGGGCCATGACCGTTGCATTCTCAACTATGTATAGTCTTACAAGTGCGTTGAGGAAGGGTCCGAGTCTTTTAGTGAGATGGAACGTTATTGTGTACGGATCGACTACTGTGACACCTGTGACGTTATTTATGTAAGGTGCAAAAACCCACGAATAACCCTGGCCGATTGTTTGCAGTCTGTGCATAGTGAATGCGACGTCATCTGCCGTCAAGTTTCCGCCACTGTGAAACTTCACGTCTTTCCTAATGCTGAATGTGTAGGTTAGACCATCATCACTGATAGTCCAATTTGTGGCAATCCACGGTATGACGCCTCCTCCTGGAGTAGGCCATACAAGAGGATCATAAAGGTTAGTCTGGGCGGCCTGACTGCAGAAGTCCGCTCCAACGGCCGGGTCAATGTAGCAGGGCCATGAATTTCCAATCCTCACTATTGTAGCAGTTGGGGTGGGCGACGGAGAAATCGATGCGGAAGGCGACGGAGAAGCCGATGCGGAAGGCGATGGGCCGGGTAATGTCGCGTAATAGACTGCACCAACAATTGCGGCTGCAATGACGATGATAGCTACGATAGCGGCTTGCATCTTTGTAATTGCTGACCTATCTAAGAAATCCTTCAAACGTATTTTCCTCCGTTTTTTCTTGTTACCACTTACTATTAAAAGCTTGCGTCCAATATCAGAAAGGGCGAGCGCGCCTTTTCACATGTTGGCACCGCGAGAGGTGAAAATGTGACGAGACCGAGCAAGTGTGTGCACCGGCGCGCGCACTGGCTGTCAAAAAGTGTGAATGAACTTGGCTTACGTGCTGCCTTTGTGTGCGCACCTCCCCTGTGTGAACATATGAGATTCTGCTCACACGTGGATTCTCACACATGACTCATTTGAATCTGAAAACTTTTTATTGTCCATTCTAATCTACTTATGATTCTGAAGAGGCTCATGGACCATGAGACTTTCAACTTATATAGCGAAAAGAACAGGGTACATTATTTTCACTTTGATCGGTCTGTCGGTACTAGTTTTCATTCTGGCTAGAGTGCTGCCGGGGGACCCAGCACGGATGGCGGCTGGCGACAGAGCCACCCCCTATACGATAGAGCAGCTGAGAAAGCAACTAGGGTTGGACAAACCTTTGTACGAGCAGTATTTTGTGTGGATAAATGATGTTCTTCACGGGGATTTAGGCTATTCACTGACAACCAAGCGCAGCGTGACGGCTGACGTGTTAGAGTACCTTCCCACCTCCCTTGAGTTAATAATTCTTGCCGCCTTGTTTCAAGTAGCTGGAGCCTTTTTGCTTGGAGTGATAGCAGGAAGGTATTCCTATAAGCCACCTGACAACATAGTGAGGTTGGTCTCCTACATTGGAATATCGATTCCAGCCTTTGTTCTGGGCATAGTACTTCAGCTTTTGTTCTCTTGGAACTTGAAAATGTTCCCAACTACAGGGCAGCTTAGTCAGGGAATTCAACGTCCACCTGTTGTGACTGGTATGGTTACGTTAGATTCCTTGATCGCTGGCAAGTTTGACGCGTTCACAAATGCTTTGTGGCACATGGTACTGCCCGCCTTGGCATTGTGTATGGGAGCATTGTGTCAAGATGCGAGGATAATACGATCTGGAATGGTTGAGAACAAAGATAAGGACTACATATCGATGGCAACATCTCAGGGTTTGCCTGAAAGAACTGTTGTACTCAAATACTTGCTTAAACCGTCCTTGATTCCTGCAGTGACTGTCATGGGGTTGGACATAGCCGCGCTGATGGCTAACGCTTTTCTTGTGGAGCGGGTTTTTGATTGGCCAGGCTTCTCCAAACTTGGCGTCACGTTTATGTTAAACAAGGACCTCAACGGGATAGTCGCAATGGTCTTGGTCATTGGAGTCATCTACGCTATAGCAAACATAGTCGTTGACATTATCGTCGCATATTTAGATCCTCGAATCAGATTGATGGAGAGAGGTCAATAGATGCAGATAATGGAACGCATTAGGAGAATTGCCACCAGATACGATTTGAAGAGAAAATGGTACAGATTTTCCAGAAGCCCTCTGTCTATAGTGGGACTAGTGATTGCTGCAGCATCAATATTCTTAGCTGTGGCAGCTCCTTTTGTAACCCCTTATCCCAGCCAAGCTGGAAGGGCGACAAACCTCAAATACAAATTCCTGCCCCCAAGCCTGACTTATCTGTTTGGCACTGATGAACTGGGGAGGGACGTGTTCACCAGGACTATCTTCGGATTTCAATACTCCCTTACGATGGCAGCAGTAGTATTGACACTTGTCATTCCGCCTGGAGTGGTCTTAGGGCTAGTTGCAGGATACTATAGGGGAACATGGATCGACACACTAATCATGAGAATATCGGACGTATTCATCGCGGTGCCTCCGCTGGTACTAGCATTGTCCATAGCTTCAGTGTTGACTCCAAGCGTGTTCAACTCGATGATGGCAGTCTCACTAATGTGGTGGCCCTGGTATACACGGCTAACATATAACGCCGCGTCAGCTTTGAGAAATGAATACTTTGTTCAAGCGTCTGAGGTAATGGGAGCCAGTTCTTTCCGCATCATATTCAGTGAAATCCTTCCAAACTGTCTCGGTTCAATCCTAACCAAAGTAACACTGGATGTCGGCTGGGTCATACTCCTAGGTGCTGCACTGAGCTATGTGGGACTGGGAGCTCAGCCTCCGACGCCTGATCTAGGCACAATGGTCAACAGCGGAGCTATGTACCTGCCTAGTCAATGGTGGATAACCATGTTTCCAGCCATGGGAATTATCGTCATAATTCTGGGTTTCAATCTTCTGGGAGACGGAATTCGGGACATTTTCGTTGAGGAGGTAAGATAGACGGAGCCTTTCTTAGACGTGAAAGGCCTCCTCATAGGCTTCAAGACATACATGGGCAGACTGAAGGTCCTGAATGGCGTAGACTTCAGCGTGCATGAAGGAGAAAAAGTCGGAATCATTGGGGAATCTGGTTGCGGCAAGACGACTACCATGAAGGCCATTCTCGGAATTTTGGCATCCAACGCTGTGATAGGTGGAGGAGACATACGCTTCAGAGGACATAACATGCTCAGAATCCGCAAAAAAGAATTGAACGAAATAAGGAGAAAAAACCTAACTATGATATTTCAAGATCCTACGGCTGCCCTCAATCCAGTGTTCAAGATTGAATCTATACTCGGAGATGTCATCAAATACTCAGGCAATTTTGAACACGAAAAAGCCACAAGAAAACTGCTTCGCGAAAAATCCCTAGACGCTCTCAAGGAGGTTTCACTACCAGACCCTGAAAGAGTATTGGACAGCTACCCCTTTCAGTTAAGCGGAGGCATGAGGCAGCGAGTCTGTATTGCAATGTCGCTGGCTACCGCGAAGGATCTTCTGATCGCTGATGAGCCAACCACTAACCTTGACGTAACAATACAAGACCAGGTTCTGCGTCTTATGAAGGATCTTGTAGACAAGAAGAACCTGTCAATAATCCTGATATCTCATGCACTTGGAACAATAAGAAACACCGTCGATGCCGTCTATGTTATGTACGCTGGAAACATGATTGAATCTGCAGAAACAGGAAAACTATTCTCAGATCCACTGCATCCTTATTCGGAAGGCCTCTTGAAATCTGTTCCCAAGTTGACTGGGGCAGGATTCTCAGAAGGCATCGAGGGAAGAATTCCAGACTATATTAGCCCCCCACCAGGCTGCAGATTTCACCCTCGCTGCAAGTATGCATTTGAAATCTGCACAAAGGAGACCCCGCAGCTTCACAAGGTTGATGCCAACAATCATAGAGTTGCTTGCTGGCTTTACTACAAGAGATGAACAATAATGGATGAAAGTAAGGACTTATTAGTAGTAGAGAACTTGACAAAACACTTCAAGACTTCTTTTGGAGTAGTCAGGGCGGTAGACGAAATAAATTTCACAGTGAAACCCGGCGAGACCTTCGGCCTAGTAGGAGAATCTGGCTCCGGCAAGAGTACTACGGGTTATGTAGTAATGGGTATCTACACGCCCACATCAGGTAGAATACTCTTCAAAGGTAACGATCTATCAATGCACGCTAAGAAACGTCCAAAATACTTGAAGAAGGATCTGGCGATTGTCTTCCAAGATCCTGCCTCCTCATTGAATCCTACAAAAACAGTCAAAGACGTAGTAGGACAACCATTAAAAATACACGGACTAGCCAAGAGCCATGACGAGTATGATAAAAGAGTAGCTGAACTGCTTGATGCTGTAGAGTTGCCTCCACAGGATTTCAAAGACAGGCGGCCAAGAGACTTGGGCGGAGGCGAAAGGCAAGCAGTCGCGATCGCCAGGGCTATCGCTACAAATCCCTCTTTCATAGTGCTTGACGAACCCACATCAGCTCTAGACGTTTCAATTCAAGCAAAAATAATGAAGGTACTCATGAGGCTGCAACGCGAACTTAACCTGTCATACTTGTTCATAACCCACGATCTAAGCCTTATGAGAAATGTGTCTTCAAGGGTCGCAATAATGTATCTAGCCAAAATCGTAGAATTTGCTCCGACCGCTATTTTCTTCCAGAACCCGCTGCATCCCTATACTCAGATGTTGCTCTCCTCTGTACCTGTGCTAACAGATGAGGAGGAGAGGCTGAAGCCTAAAGAGGTAACATCAAGAGGTGAAGTTCCAAGCGCTATAAACCCTCCACCAGGTTGCCGTTTCCACACCAGATGCCCATTTGCAAGCGAAACCTGCAGGATCAAAGAACCGACATTCACGATGGTGGAGCCGGAACACTACGTAGCTTGCCACCTAATGACTAAATGATTAGTCTGATGGCTTGGGCTCAAAAGACTTAAATCATTACTTATGTCTACACTAACTCGAGGTTTCAACGTGCGGATAAAAGTCATCGTGCCAGTTTCAACAAATCTTTGGAATAAAATGATAAAAGAAGCGTATGAGAAATACAAGGACTCTGATACAGAAATAGACGTAGTCAACTTAAAAAAAGGTCCAGAATCAATTGAACAACTCTACGACGAGGCTTGGGCAGCACTCCCGACGTTGCTAGAGGCGGAAAAGGCGGAAAAAGAAGGATATGACGCTGTCATCGACTACTGTTTCGGCGATCCAGCCCTAGACGCAATCAAAGAGGCATTAAACATTCCAGTAGTCGGCATAAACGAACCAAGCATCCATCTAGCATCCATCTTGGGAAGAAAATTCTCTGTGATAGGAGTCGGCGGCTGCGGGGCAGAGACTCTGTTTGGCGACAAAATAGCAATCTATGGGTTAAGCCACAAGCTGGCATCCGCTAGAATAACTGACATAAAAGTCCTTGACATAAAGAAGGACTTCGACAAGCTTGTCAAGGCTTTGCTGGAGGAAGGCAAGAAAGCCATCGCTGAAGATGGAGCCGAAGTCTTGGTAACAGGATGCGGCAGCCTTCTAAACATTGCAGAAATCTTGCAGAAAAAACTCAAAGTACCCGTTGTGGACTCTGGCTTAGCAGCGCTAAAAATAGCTGAAGATCTAGTTAAGCTCAAACTTATGCAGAGCAAAAAGGCCTTTCTCAATCCCTACAAGAAGAAGAGAACATAAACCCTCCCCATTTCCTAAGCTCAGAAATCTTCTCAGATTTGGCTCGGGAAAGTCACCGTCAGCCGAACCCGTCTATATTCTACTGAGCAAGTGCTGTGCCTCTTTCGGAGAAAGCTTCAAAGTCAAGCGCTGTGTTTTTCTTTGATGAAAATGACAATGGCTTCCGCAGTCTACAGGTCCGGAGGACCTTCGTACCCATAAAGCTTCGAATGCACTAAGCCAACCTTGCGATACAAGTCAGCCATCATTTCAGCGTACTTCCACGAAGTAGCAACAGCGTCCAGAACTGGCACCTTAAGCTTTCTCGTCAACTCTTTCATGAATCCAGACTCCATCGTGCATCCCAAAACTATCACTTCCGCACCGTCTTCTTCAATTGCCTTTCTGGCCTGAGTCAAGATGGCCTTTTCAAGTTTCTCGGGTTCGGCAAACATTTTGGGAACTGTGAACTCCAGCACCCTGAAAGAGGCAAGCTTCCTCTCGAGCCCGTAAAGGTACACGTTACTCTCCATCTTAGGGATCCATTTCCGCCTGCCGACGATTATGGAGAACTTGTGTCCAAGAGTCGCGGCAACATGCAAAGTAGCTTCTGCTGGAACGATCACTGGAATCGAGACGAGTTCCCTAGCTTCTCTTATTCCTGGGTCGTAGAAGCAGCCTATGACGACCGCATCGTACCGTTTCTTCTCTGCCCATCTCACCCAGTCTAGAGTCTCGTGGAGGTTTAGATGTTCGTAGTAATGGTATTCCAAATGAATTGGACCTTTGCGCAGATGCACAACTTTAGGTCTCACGTCCGGTCTCTTGATATCGTTTATTGTCTCGAGCATGTGCTTATCATAAACGTCAGTACCCATTGGGTTTATGAACAAGATCTTCAGCAAACCGATTCACCGTGCTTTCTGTCGTCAGGAGAAAGTATTTAAGATTTCGGAGCGAGCTATTTTTCCATGTTTTGCCGTTCCTTTATCTCTCTCGCAAGTTGCCGGCTCAGTTCACCAAGAAACTGCCTGAGCTGCGGTTCACGCCAGAAGTTCTGCGGATCGGCGTCCACGTATGCTCTGACTTTCACCAACAAATCGTTTCCCTTCATGTTGGCGTAGTCCGGAAGGAAAGAAAGCATGTACAGAGTCTGCACAAGACGACAGGCTCCATAGTCTCGGTCGGGTCCAAGGGATCTCTCAGCACTACTAATCAGGAAGCAGGTTATTTCAAAAAGGTAGCCATCTGCCTTCTTCGTCATCACTTTCCAACCTTCTTGAAGATGAGTTCCTCTAACGGCAAGCGAGTCGTCGCTGATGGCTCCTCGTCCGGAAATCCCACGGTCATAAACAGCACGGGCTCAAGCTGGGCTGGCAACTCCAAGAGTTCCTTGACGGTCTCAACCGCGAAACTGCCAATGGGACAGCACCCGTAATCCCTGGAATGGGCGTACAACAGCATGTTTTGCACAGCAGCTCCGATATCCACGTAACTCCAGTTCGTCTCTCTGTATCTGTTCAAACAAACCACTATCAACGCTGGAGCATCCCTCAGCCATCCCGGAGACACAGATTTCAGTGCTCTCACTGTATCCTCGTCGTTTATCAACAGAAACTCCCATGGCTGCGAGTTTCCCGCGGAAGGAGCCCATCGTGCAGCCTCAATGAATGGGATTAATTCCTCCATTGGAAAGGGCTCCTTCTTGTATTTCCGCACGCTCCTTCGATACTTCACAGAATCCATCAGAGACTCGTTTTTCATGATTCTCTCTCGCGCAACTTTTTTCTGTCAAAAACGATTCAGCAGAAATCTTATAAGCTTTTTCGAGCAGAGCTAGTTGACGAAAATTTGAACGAACAATACCGCTGTGACCTCTATGATTGATAAGGAAAAAATTGTTAGTGGCGTCGTCAACATGCTCAAAGTGAACATGGGGTTGAAAGACGACGAAAAAGTCCTCGTTGTCACGGACATACCAACAGCCGAAGAGTGGAAGACCAAGACTAGCTCGAAACTAACAGAAGCGACGGAAAGGTCAATCCTGGCCAAGATGGTAAGTGAAATTGCAGCTGAAAAGTTCCCCAAGAATAATGTCGAGTTCTTCGTTTATCCCTCAATTGGCAAACACGGAACCTACCCCGGAAAAGAAGTAGAAGAGAGAATGAAGGGTGCAAGCGTGACCACAGCAATTACTACCTACTCCCTTACTCACACCGACGCGCGTCTCAACACTTGCAAAGCCGGCGGAAGAGTCGCCAGCATGCCGAATTTTCTGGCTGAGATGTTTTACAAGGGCGGGCCGATGGCTTCAGACTATCGGGAGATAGACAAAGAGACAAAGAAGATCGCAGAATGGATCACGAAAGCCAACGACGTGAAGGTCACCTCGCCGGGAGGCACTGACATCAGCTTCAGCGTGAGAGACAGAAACGGCATGGTTGACGCCGGGATCTTCAACGAGAAGGGCTCTTGGGGGAACCTTCCATCAGGCGAAGCTTACTGCACACCCCTCGAAGGAACTGCTAACGGCAGGATCGTGGTGGAGCCCAACTGGTACGCCGATCTGAAGGAGAAAATGACTTTAGTCTTCAAGAATGGGTACGTCACAGAAATAACGGGTGGCGGAAAAATCGGCGACGAATTCCGAGCATTGTTAGACTTCAGCAAGAATGAAGAACCCTACATCTCAAGGAGAAACCTCGCTGAGCTGGGGATAGGAACCAACCCAAACGCTAAGAGGCCTGACAATCTTCTTGAATCAGAGAAGATCAAGGGCACAGTGCATTTGGCGATAGGCGACAACTTGCACATGGGCGGAAAAGTGTCGGCAGACCTACATCAGGACTTCGTCATTCCTAAGCCAACATGGATGCTTGACGGAAAACCAGTGATGAAAGACGGAAAGCTACTTGCATAGGTGGGTCCCTTTCTCTTCCCCTTTTTTAGTTCTCTGAGTTGATAAGGATTCTGAGGATGTGCCTCCACCCGAATCAAACCTCCAGAACCATGTCCACGGTCTTTTGTACCTGTCTAACGTCAACATAGGACAACATCAAAAATCCCTGTGCCTCGCCAAATCACCCTGTCATTAACGACAAATTGCGCGTGAGTATTGAACACAATAATTGAATGCTCTCAGAACAAAGGGGCGCGACCTCGAAGGCAAATCCGGATGGAGAGCGGCAACTTAGTGCGATGGCAATATGATGAATCCAATAGTGTACTTGGACGGCGAAATCATAGAAAAGAACGGGAATTGCGTTCATCCGCAGCTGGCAAAGATTGTCAATGATTTGGGAGTGGTACAACAACTCATCTTTTTGAGTCTTGCCGAATTCAATCTCATGCTCGGCTACCTTTTTCCCTCGAGTATCAATATTGAATGTCAGCGCGCTGAGATTATGTGAAGCCTAACAGCTTTCTCCTTGATGTTGCGTGGAAAAACGGTTAGCGGTTGTGACAGATTCCTTAACGTTTCCGTAATAATCGAGACTCAGAGTAACCAGTGCAAAAAAGAAAAGAGGATTTGGGAACTTATTGTTCAACGCCCATCTCTTTTATGATGGGTAACAACTCTGGGTGGACGAACTTTCCCTCTTTCTGCACGGGTTCGCCGTCGAGGTATATCGATGCCTTCAGTATGATTCCGTCGTCGTGCGACGCGGCTCTCCATCCAAAAGCACCCTTAAGATCTGGTCTGAGGAGAGGTCCTTGCGATCCCCACCCGACCTGGAAGCAACCCCAGACCCTCTCAACCTCAGAGATGTCGCCCGTCACCCTTGCCTTGGGGTGGTATCCGTAGCAGACGTGTGCTATCCGATACATGTTCTTATCGTTAAGGCTTGCCATGTACCTGCGAAGTATGTCAGCTTCCACACCGCCGGAAATGTCCGATATTTTGCCCTTTTCGACTTTACATTTTATAGGAGTCCTTATGTTTGCTTTGATCTCGTCCGGCGGCCACACGTTTCCGTCGAACGCCAATACGCCGTTCTCGGTCTCCTCGATCGGAGCACCGCCTGTCTGTCCGCCTAGCATAATGACTTTCCGCTTGTCAGCAGTGCTGCCGAAGTTCTCAAACTTCCTTCCCCCGATCTTTGCAGTAAAGTTCGTGCCAGAAGGGCTGGTCACCTTGATCTCATCAGCCTTGCTGGTCATTGCTGCCAGCTTATCTCCTAACTCAACCATCTTGGGATAGTTCACCCAACCAATGGTTCTAACCATTGCCTCGCGGTCGAGGGACGTTAGACAAATATAGGCTCGGTTTCGCTTCAAGGCGTTCGTCTGACCCGTAGTGTAGAGTATGGCTCTGGCTGAAAACTCCACGGTGACATCCGAGTCCATCATCGCTGCGGCGAGAGGCTTAGGAGGTTCACGAAAAGATATTTCGCGGGTCTCGTGAACCACTATGGTCGGCGTTGCTCCAGCGGATTTAACCGCTGCGGCTGTTGCTTTCATTACTTCGAAATCGACGATGTCGTCTCCGTACACGAGAACATCCTCGTCCTTTTTCACCCTCAGAACATAGTTCACCAGAGTGTCTGCAGCTTTTCCTAGCTCCATGTACCAACTCATTTTCTTTCGCCCAACCGACAATGTGTCTGTATGAATAAAAATCTTGTCCAAGACTCGATGCTGGACAAAGTCAGATCCTACAAGAAACGAATACGATTTCGCTTCAATTGTATCTCAAACGCGTCTGTTCATCTGCTAATACATGCTTGATCTTTTTCTTCCATTCAGGGGAGTTCCAAGTTCCCAAAGCTTGGTGAGTCAAGTAGTACTTCTGCGGGATTGGGTGCGTACCGACAACCACGCCTATGCCGTATTTCTGCTTGATGAAGTTACGCAGGCTGTCAATGTACGGGCACGGCGGATACCCGACGATCATACCCGTGGCAAAATGAACGACCTCAGCACCGTTTTTCTTCATCTCTTCAACGCAGGACTCGACGTTTCCGCCAGGACATCCTCCACAGGTTGTGTATCCTACCAGTCTTACTTCTTGGTCTTTGTATAGACTGAAGGCTCCCTCTCTATTCTTTAAAGCTCTGAGGCATTTGCCGCCAGCACAGGTTTTGTAGCGATCACAGATTACTATGGCCAAATTCTTTTCAGGCTTTGACATATAATCACGTCATTCAACACCACATAACGCATATTATTTATTGCTTTTGGGACGTGCACTGGAAAAATGACGAAACTTACGGTTTATCAATACCCAATGGAAAAGGTGATTGTTATTGAAGAAAGGGATACAGAGAAAGAATGGCACACGCTCTCTGGTAGCTCAAGAGCTCCCTTCTACATGTGAAAGATGGACCAAGCCTCATAATAGTTCGACACTGCCAGAATCAGAATTGCAAACGCTATCAGGGCCAGCTCAGCCTTCGATAGTCTCAGGAAATTCCACTTGCCACTTCCGACCGACGCCAAACCTTCGGAGGAGTCTCTGTACCTATCGTGCAGGCTGAATGTTGCTGAAGAGATCAAAGTGTAAGATGAAATTTCATAGATTCCACTTCCGTAGAAGAGCGTTGTGAGCGAAGGCAGAAACCTTCCGGGACCGGGAATGACGAAGGAGTTCGTTCCTAGCAGAACTCCGTACATCCCCCAGTGATAGAAGGCGAGTGCGTATCCCAATGGGAAGCCTTTCACACGAACGAGGTTGCCGATGGCAACGGGAATGCAGCCTACGCAAAGGTTCCACAGAAAAATCCTTGCGAAGGTTGCCATCGCATCCTCGGCCTTTATGGGAACATAATACACTCCGGCGCTTCCTCGAGCAGCGCCCTCGGGAATGGCTCTGAAACTCAAGAGCCAAGCTGTAAACAGAATCACGAAGCCCGCGATCCACATGCTGCCCAACCGCACCCACATGTTCTCGCTTCTGATGGTCTTCAACCTTGGGCCCTCCGAAGCTTCCATTGTTATCAACTTTATTTATAGCTAGTGCTTTCTTCTCAACTCAGAGTGCGTACTAATATATTTCCAGAAACACAGTAAAGCACAGAGAGGCTAAAGAGTTGGGAAATGTGGAAGTGTTCGCGGAAAGAATGGAAACCCTGAGGAAGAATGGAAGGAAGAACAGTATCGATGCTTTTCTTGTTGTTTCCGAGAACAACATGCGATATTTAGCCGGGTTCTCAACTTTGGCAATAGAGAGGTTCGCGGGAATAGTCCTTCCAGTTGACACGGGTGTTCCCGTGGTGATAGTTCCGAAACTTGAGGAGACAAAGGCAAAAGAAATGTCTGCATTCGAAGACATCAGGAGCTATTCTGACTCGGAAAGCCCCTCCCTCCTGCTCAATAGAGTCGTAAGGGAGCTGAGACTGGAGAAAGCCACTTTCGGGGTGGAAGGGACTCTGCCATTCAGATTCTGCAACATGTTGCACGCCGCGTCGCCAAGAATCAAGACAGAAGACGCGTCGACTTTTCTCAGTCAGCTAAGGTGCATAAAATCTGAAGAGGAACTGCGAATGATAGAAAAAGCTGCCGGCCTCGTTGCTGAAGGAATACGGTCTGGGATAGGCTTCATAAAGCCTGGAGTCAGCGAGCTGGCTATTTCCTGCCAAATAGAACGAACCATAAAAGAAAGCGGAGGCGAAAGCATTCCCTTCTGCATAGTCCTTTCAGGCGCGAATTCAGCTCATCCACACGGACAAACATCAACGAAGAAAGTTGGCCAAAAGGACATCGTGTTAATGGACGTGGGGGCAGTGTATTACGGATATTATGGTGATCTCACACGGACAGTTTTCGTTGGACAAGCCGCGAAAAAGGAAAGGGAGATCTACGACGTTGTGGCTGAAGCTCAAGACGCGGCGATACGGAGCGTTAGGCCAGGTGCCAAAGCCGAGGAAGTCGACGGAGCCGCTAGAAAGGTTATTGAGAACGCGGGTTACGGCGAATACTTCACTCATCGAACGGGCCACGGGTTAGGTTTAGAAGTGCACGAAGAACCGTACATCGCCCAAGGCAACAACACAACACTAGAGCCCGGCATGGCATTCACCATCGAACCTGGAATATACTTGTTCGGGAAGTTTGGGGTCAGAATCGAAGACAACATAGCTGTCTCAAAGACGAACAGAAGAATGTTGAGCCGCCTATCAAAAGAACTAACAATCGTCTAGTTCTACTCGCACAACGCGTTGCCTTACGTCAGATTGCCACTTCTTTCGATTTCTTGCCGCTCATGTATTCTATTTCGATTCTGCAGATTTCAGTGTTCTTCAACCTGTCAAGGTTCAGATCGGCCATGACTGCTTGAGGATTCTCGCACAGCTGATTAATCATGCATTCCACGGCTCGGCGCTTTTCCTCAAAATCATCTATCAGAATGACTTTTCCGGAGAAGTGGACAGAAGCATAGAGTTGAGTGCATTCGTCGCCCTCAGAAGAGCCATAATCCAGCAGTGCCTGCCCCCACACTGCGTTGTTCGACTTCAAGTAGCGGAGCTTCTTGCCTTCTTTTGCACAGTGAAAATATAAACAGTGACGTTCCTCATCATAGCCATGGCTGAGGGAAACCAAGTAGGGTTGATTACCCTCAGAAAGAGCGATCGTTACGTATTTGGAAGTCTTCAATATCCTCTTCAAGAGCCTTTCGTCGGTTATCTCCTTGTCTCTGCGTCTAACATGAAACGTCATACCAAATGGTGCACCCCGAGGCGATTTATTAACTTTGAGCTGATCAAGACTTCAGAGCTTCAAGTGAATAGCTGCCTTTCCCTACAAACCAAGTCCAATCGTGGTGCAAACCAACCGCACAATCATCATCAGGCGATAAGGAAATATATCTGCCCGGATATTAACTGGGTCGAGGTTTCTCCATGGGCGAAAGAAAGCTTCTTATGATCCCAGGTCCAACGAACGTGGATCCAACGGTTCTGCGTGCCCTAAGCAAGCCGACTCTTGCGCACACGGATCCACTGTTTGTCGAAACCTTTAGAGAGGCTCTTGAGAACCTGAGAAAGGTGTTCATGACCAATCACGAAGTTTTTGCTATCGCTGGATCGGGAACCTTGGCCTTAGAAATTGGCGTTGCGAACATAATAGAACCCGGAGACAAAATCCTGAATATCGTGACTGGATATTTCGGCGATTACTTCGTGAAGATGTCAAAAGCTCATGGAGCCGCATCCAAGGTTCTGGAGGTACCATGGGGAAAATGCGTGAAACCACATCAAGTCCAGGAAGCTCTAAAAGAAGATGACTACAAAGCCGTCACAATAACTCATGTGGACACCTCCACGGCAGCAATTAATCCGATAAGAGAAATAGGTCAGGTTGTGAAGGAAAACAGCGACGCCTTCTACATTGTTGACACAGTCTGCTCCTTGGGTGGAATAGAGGTCCGAGTTGACGACTGGCACATAGACGCTTGCGTAAGCGGGTCTCAAAAATGCTTGGGAGTCCCGCCAGGATTGGCTTTGCTTTCCGTGAACGATAGGGTCCTAAATCTCTTAGACGATAGGAAGACTCCCGTAGGACTGTGGTATGGCGACCTCAAAAACTGGCTACCGATAATGAGGGACCCTTCAAAGTATTTCGCTACACCAGCCGTTAACATGATTTATGCTCTTTCTGAATCGTTAAAAGGAATTCTTGCCGAAGGCTTGGAACCAAGGTTCAAAAGACATCACATCATAGCCGAAGCTTTTCGAGCTGCAATGGAGGCTTTGAACATAAGAATCGTAGCGGACAGGGAATGCGCAGCAGACACTCTTACGGCAGCTTACTACCCTGAGAACATCGAGGACGTAGCGTTCAGGAATGGAATGCGACAGCTTGGCGTGGTAGTCGCAGCGACGATTGGACCGATAAAGGGTAAAGGGTTCAGAGTCGGCCATATGGGAAACGTAAACCAAAACGATATAACGTCCACTATAGGGGGAGTCGAGGCCACACTAAGGCATCTGAATTATGAATTCAGCCTAGGGGCAGGATTAGCAGCAGCTCAACAGAAACTTCTTTCTCTTCAATAATACTCCGCCGTAGGGGATGTCAGCGGGAAAGTTATGGTCGCAGCGTGGCGCTAAATTGTACCTTATGGGCGAAACTTTTTTATTGTGAAAGCCAAGTTTCTAGTTCTCCGATTCAACATGACAGTTAGAGGTAGAATTGTTTGAAACGTATAATTGTCTGCCTGAAACAGGCGGTTGACGTTTCGCAATTGAAAGTTGACCCTTCGACTAGACAGTTGATCACGGCTGGCGCCCCTAGAAAAATCAGCGACTTTGACAAGAACGCGTTGGAGGAAGCAATAAAGATAAAGGAGAGGCTCGGCGGAATTGAAATATTCACTCTGACCGTCAGTACCGAAGATGCCAAGGCTGTTTTGCGAGAAGCACTTGCAGTGGGAGCTGACAAGGCCTACCTTGTCAATGACCCTGCTATTCAGGGAGTGGACACATCTGGCACGGCTTACATTCTAGCTCAAGCTGTAAAGAAGATCGGAGAGTTCGACTTGATTCTTTGTGGGGAAACTTCTCTGGACAGCTTTTCTGGACTTGTCGGTTCAAGACTCTCTGAGCTTCTGCATCTGCCCCAGATAACCTCCGCCAGAAAACTTACAGTTGAAAGTGAAGCCGTGATTGCGGAGAGGGCGCTCGAAGATGCAAGCGAAACCGAGAAGACGAAGATGCCCGCGTTGGTGACTGTCACACGAGAGATAAATCAACCAAGAATACCGTCTCTCATGATGATAATGAAGGCCTCGAAAAAGGAAATAGTGAATTGGACTCTGGCAGATTTGGATGTTCAGAAAGAGAAAATCACCCCAAAAATCGAGATAATAGAAGCCCTGGCGCCCAAGATGGAACGGAAAAAAATCATCATCAAAGGCGAGACAGTGCAAGAGATCGCCGAGAAGCTAGCTAGAGCGTTGATTCAAGAGGGGATCGTAGGAAGGTGAGCGGCGTGAGCGAACACAAGGGAGTATGGGTTTTCTCAGAAGCCTACGACCTGACGTTGGAAATGCTCGGAAAAGGACGAGAACTAGCAAACAAACTGCAAACCGAACTTTCGGCTGTTCTACTTGGAAACAACGTACAGGACAAAGCCGGTGAACTGATAAAGTACGGAGCCGACAAGGTGTATGTAGTTGAAAACCCCGCATTGGAGCATTTTCAAGCTGAACCATACCTTAGCGTCCTACACGAATTGACAGCAGGTTACCGTCCGGAAATCTTGCTGGTTGGTTCGACGAGAAATGGGAAACCCCTTGCCGCCAGACTTGCAGAGCGTCTGAATACTGGTTGCGTACCAGACTGCATTGGACTGAGTGTTGACGAAAACGGAAGGCTTGTCGGCGAAAGGATAACCTACGGCGGAAACGCTGTGGCAAAGATAGCCTTCAAGTCCAAGCCGCAAATAGCGACAGTGCCTTCGCGAGCATTTGAAAGACCAAGTCTCCAGGAACGAACCGGGCAGACCGTGAAGTCAGATGTAAAGATTGAACCGCCGAGAGTTGAGATTGTCGAGAGAAAACCGCTTGAAACCTCCAGTGTAAGGGTAGAAGAAGCTGAAGTGATAGTCAGCTGTGGAAGAGGTTTGGAAAAGAAAGATGACATTGCGTTGCTGGAGGGATTGGCTGAGGTTTTGGGCGGCCAAGTTGGTTGTTCAAGACCCTTGGTTGAAGACAGAAAGTGGTTCTCAGAATGGATCGGGCTTTCGGGACACAAAGTCAAACCTAAACTGTACATAGCTTCGGGCGTTTCAGGGGTAATCCAGCATGTGGCTGGAATTCGCGACTCCAAAGTGATAGTGGCAATCAACAAGGACCCAGAAGCACCGATATTCGAAATCGCTGACTACGGGGTGGTGGGCAACCTGTACGAGGTACTGCCCGCTCTTAAAGAAGCCTTGAAAAAACAGCTCCAATAATTCATTTTTTTGCTTTGCTGATAGAACAAATAAAGAAGGGAAAATAGTCTATTTGTAGGCTATGAATTCTTTGCCAAGCAATTCTCGAGCTATCACGGTTCTTTGGATGTTAGTGGCTCCTTCAGCGCCCACGCAGTAGGACATTATGCCTCGCAGTCCCATTTCCAACGGGCACTCTTTCGTGTATCCGTAGGCGCCGAGCCAAATCATCGCTTGTTTGTAACAGTCGAAGGCAAAATGCGGCGCTATGAGTTTGCAAGCAGCGATCATTTTGGTCACTTCGAGTGGTGTGAACTTGTTCTCTTTGTAGCGCATGTCCATCATCCATGCAGTGCGATAAGTCAAGGATCGTAAGGCTTCAAGCTGCGCCCAATCGTCTGCAAGCTCAAACTGTATGCCTTGGAACTTGCCGATTGGTCTTCCGAAGGCTTTCCTCTCTTTTATGTATTCTATGCCGATGTCCAATGCACGTTTTGCCGCGCCTGTGCAAACAGCTGATATCAAGATCCGCGCTGAATCGAAGCCTTCCATCGTGAGATAGAAGCCCTTGTCCACCTCGCCGATGCGGTAGGAGTCTGGCACTTTCACGTTTTTCATGAAGAAGCCGCCGGTTGAAATTGCCATCCTTCCCATGTCCTCGTAGCGTTTGTTGATTTCGACTCCTGGCACGTTCATGGGCACGTAGAAACCTGTCATTCCGCGGTGTCCAGCTTCTGGCGGTGCAGGTGAGCTTCTTGCAATGACGAAGTAGCCTCCGCCAAGTTTCTTGGCTTCTTCTGTGCCGCTGATGTAAGTTTTCTCGCCGTTTAGTGTCCAATCGTTTCCCTGCCTTCTTGCTGTGGACTTAAATCCGGCAACGTCTGAGCCTCCAGCTGCTTCTGTGGAGCCTATGCCTATGAAGGCGTCGCCTTTGATGGCTTTGCGGATGACTGCTTCGCGTACCGTTTCACTGCAGTGTCTGTCAACTACGTAACCCCACGATGATTCCACGAGCCAAAGAACAGGCAGTGCAATGCTTACGTCTGCGTAGCCAAGTTCTTCTGCTGCGATGCACGCTGTAACCCAGTCCGCGCCAGTTCCGCCGTGTTCCTCTGGCGCAGTCATTATGAGCAGTCCCATTTCGCCCATGCTTCTGAGTAATTCCTGAGGAATCCAGCCTTGTGTGTCCATTTCCCTGATTTTTTCCAGAGGCAAGTTTTTTTCGCACCATTCTCGTACGGCCTTGCGGAAAAGCTCCTGTTCCTCTGTGAAACCGAAATCTACCATCTTTCTTCACCTTTCTAGAAACAGAGTTTAGAATTACTGACATAAAAGTTGTTTGGGCGTCTAGGCAGAAATCCTGTTCAGAAGTTGGTCAACAGGGCTTTGATTCAAATCTAGGCCAAGCTTCTTTTCGTCGATGCCCAGGGCCAAGCCTAGCAGTTGCGTGTAGTAGACCACGGGAACGTTGAGTTTGGCTCCGACCGTTGTTCCTGCGTCTTTCTGCTTTGCATCAAACATTAATTGGCAATCTGGGCAGGAGACAACCAAGCCATTTGCTGGCAAATTCTGAATCGCTCTAAGCTTGGATCCCGCCAGTGAGAGGGCGGAGTCAGGATGGCTGCGCATCAGGGCTGCACCACAACAGTCCAGTTTTTCAGGGTAGTCTACAACTTCCGCGCCCAAGGCACATATTAGTTCGTCAAGCTTCTTCGGGTTTTCAGCGTCGTCAACCCTTCCAAGGTCACTGTAACGGATTATCTGACAGCCGACGTGACTCGCCACTTTCAAGCCTTTGAGCGGTTTGGTTACTGCTTTCCTAATTCTTTCGAGTCCAACATAATCGTGCAAAAGATCAATAGTGTGCCAAATCTTGATGTTCGGGTTGTACTCCAACCCTTCTTCTTTCAGTAAACCCACGATTTTTCGACCTATCTTCGTGTTGTTTTGGATTGTTTTCTTGGCTTCAGAGATTGTGAAGTGGCAACGGTTGCATGGAACAAGCAGATTTTCCAAGCTTGTCAAGTTTGCCAGGGATAGAGCCCTTGCTGCGAGATAGTTGGCTGTGAAGTCGTTGACGCTTTTTATGGGATCGCCGCAGCAGGTGGATTCACGGAGGTCAACAACGTCGATGTCGAACTTGGGTAGAACTTGGCGGAGGGACATTTCATAGGCGTACTGGCTTGTGAGTATGCAGCAACCCCAGAAAACTGCCGTCTTCACGTTGTTTTTTCCTCCATGGCTTTCATGAAGACAGCCTGAAAGCTTTCTTTCGGAGGGCTTATCTTGGGCAGTTTCAAGCATTCGCGATCGACAGTTTCCATCTTCCTAGTCACGATTTTCTGGTAAGCTTCAACCTGTCCAGTTTCTAAAATTTGCGATACGGCCTTCAAGTATCCCTCGGGCACCTTGGCTTCTTTTTCGACGGCAAGATTTCTCAGAGCTATTATCACGTGGTAGGGTGAGGCTTTCTGAGGGCACCTCTGCACACACTTCAGGCAGGTCACGCACGTCCAGATTATGTCCGAAGAAGGCAGTTCGTCCACGAAACCCAGGTTCACGAGTTTTATTATTTCATGCGGCTTCAGTTCCAGAAGCTTCAAAGCAGTGCATCCACTCGTGCATTTTATGCACTGGAAGCAGTTCACGAGTTCTTTCCCGTTGAGCTTGGCTAGAATCTTGTCCCGTGCTTCGATGTTGGGCTTGGCCATCGACATCAAATCGGTGAGACTCAAATCATTTCCCCCCTTCAGCACAGGTTACAGCCAGAGCTGCCTCAACCTCAGTTAGAACTTGCTTGTTGCTGTACTGCTGTATTCTGATGGCACCAGTTGGACACGCCGAACTGCAAAGACCGCAACCTTGACACATGGCCTCAATAACCTCAGCCATGGTTTTCTCTTCTCCGTCAACGATGTCAGTCTTCATTTCTATTGCCACGAAAGGACAGATTGACGCGCAGATTTTGCATCCGCTGCACAGGTCTTCGTCGACTATGGCTTTCAAGGGTTCAAGTTCGATTTCGCCGTGTGACAGCAAGTCCAAGGCTTTCGCCGCGGCTCCGCTTGCCTGTGCTACCGTGTCCGGTATATCTTTAGGTCCTTGGCATGCGCCTGCTAGAAAGACTCCTGCCATTGGACTTTCGAGTGGTTTCAGTTTCGGATGTGCCTCAAGCAGAAAACCGTCTGCGCCTCTTGAAGCGTGAAACAGTGCGCTGATCTCGGCAAGATCGTTGTTCGGAACAAGTCCCGTCCCAAGAACGACGAGGTCTGCACGAATCTGCAAGAGTTTATTTGTTCCCTTGTCATAGACGTCGAAGTAGAGCGACCCGTCGGGGGAACTGTGAATTTCAGAGGGTAAGCCTGCCACAAAGTCTATGTCCATGTCTCTTGCGCGTCTGTAAAACTCATCATAGCCTTTTCCAAAGGCTCGCATGTCGATGTAGCAGACGTAAATTCTCACGTTTTCACGGATTTTCTCGCGCGCTAGGATGGCTTGTTTCAGGGTTACCATGCAGCCGACTCGGCAGCAATACTCGTGGAAGCGCTTGTCTCGTGAACCCACACACTGGATGAAAGCGATAGTTTTGGGTGTTTTGCCATCTTTCGGAGAAAGGATTTTGCCTCCTGTCGGTCCAGAAGCGTCTGAAATCCTTTCGAACTCGATGTTTGATATGACGTTTTTGAAGCGTCCGTAACCGAGTTCTGCCATTTCTGAGGCGTTGAAAACCCCAGAACCAACTGCTAGGACTACGCTCCCTACTTTGACTTGAATTGTTTCCGGCTGCTGCTCAAAGTTTATGGCTTTAGCTTCGCATGCATCTTGGCACTTGCCGCAAACGCCTTTGTCATACTTCAGTCTGAGGCAGCAGTCTGGATTGATCATGGCGATTTTGGGCACGGCATGCGCTGAGTAAATGGATATCGCACGTTTTTCAGTCAGGTTTTCGTTGAACGTATCTGAGACTTTAACGGGACAGACTTGTGTGCACAGCTCACAGCCTACGCATCTTTTTTCATCCACGTATCTTGGCTTCTTGAGGATTGAAACTTCATAGTTGCCGACGAAGCCCTTCACGTCGGTGACTTCAGCGTTTGTGATCATCGTGATGTTTGGATGCTTTGCTGCGTCAACCATTTTTGGTGTCAGGATGCATGCGCTGCAGTCGAGAGTTGGAAATGTCTTGTCTAGCTGTGCCATGCGTCCTCCTATGCTTGGGGCTTTCTCTACAAGGTAGACCGGGAACCCTGCATTGGCCAGATCCAACGAAGTCTGTATGCCTGCGATTCCGCCGCCCACGACGAGGACGCTTTTTTCAACGCTCACTCTGCGTTTTTCAAGTGGTTCTAGGAGTTGAGCGCGGGCCACGCCCATTCTCACAAGCGCTTTGGCTTTTTCCGTTGCCTTTTCAGGCTCGTGAGTGTGCGCCCATGAGACTTGCTCTCGCAAGTTGACTATTTCGGTTAAATATGGGTTGAGTCCGGCTTCCGCAACTGCTTTCCGAAAAGTTTCTTCGTGCATTCGAGGCGAGCATGTTGCGATGACAATCCTGTCAAGCTTCTTGGCTTTGATGTCTTTCTGAATCATATGTTGTCCAGGTTCAGAACACATGTAAGTGTAGTGCTTGGCTACGACGACATCTGGCAAGGTTTTGGCGTAATCGGCAACTTTTTCCACGTCAACAACACCGGCAATGTTTAGGCCGCAGTGGCAAACGTACACGCCTGTTCTCGTCATCAATCAGTCGTCCGTGACTGTGAATGAATAAACTGCGATTGAGGTTCTCTATTATCCTTTCTGTAAAGAACATACTTTTTTGATGTTTAGACCCCGTGGAAGTCTAACAACGTGAAGTGCGCTCAGATGCATAACTTCGCAGGTGGTCACTATTTGGCCACCTAATAAACTGAAACCTTGGCCACTCCTTTTACGTTCAGTAGTTCCGAGATGAGTTCTCCCGGGATTTTTTTCTCAACGATCAGTGTGAGTTTGGGTTCCGGCGACAGTTCCGGGTCATCCACGATTGCCTGTCTTATGCTCAGACCATTCTTTGCCAGAATCATGGCAGAACCTGCTAATATACCGGGGATCCTTGCGTCCTCGGGCGTTATTTCAACAACACCGAGGTTCATGTGTTTAGCAATTTCCTTCAATGAATGTCCAGCGGATCTTATGCCTTCAAATATCAGTCGAAGTTCACGGTTAGATTCAATAGCCTTCAACGTCTCTATGACTGTTCGCCTATCTACTCCGGCAGTTCGTGCAATGCGGACAGGCGGGATTTCAATTTCGTTAAGACAGATTTTCCCGTTTCTCAGGGCCAGCCCGTTTTCTATCAGTACACGGGCTACTTTGAGCCTTTCTGGATGGCCTTCAAAATACTTTTTCGTGTTGTCCCACATGTTACGGTTTCCTCAATGTACATTTTTGTGCAATAAAGTATAAATATGTTCTTGTGTTTGTATTCGGTCATAAATGTGCGTAAATGTACTGAAATATGCATAGGAGAAATTTAAATGACACAGATGAACAAAAGAAAAGAAGACGTAACCGCATTAGAAGCTGATGAAATACCAACATCTTGGTATAATATACAGGCAGATCTTCCAGAACCTCTGCCACCCCCATTGGACCCAACGACTCTAGAACCCATAAACCCGAACGTGCTTGAAAGAATATTCGCGAAGGAACTTGTGAGACAAGAAGTATCCGCCGAACGGTACGTCAGAATACCGGACGAGATACTTGATGCTTATCTCAGACTGCCACGTCCGACACCACTCTATCGTGCTCGAAGATTTGAGAGGTTCCTCAAGACACCTGCGCAAATCTATTTCAAGTGTGAAAACTTCAGTCCGGCAGGCAGCCACAAAACCAATACGGCTATTGCCCAAGCATACTACAACAGAAAGCAGGGAATCAAGAGATTGGCGACCGAGACTGGGGCTGGGCAATGGGGCACAGCTTTGGCTTTGGCAACCGCGCTTTTTGGGCTCACATGTCGGATATACATGGTTCGCGTGAGTTACCAGAACAAGCTGGGCAGAAGAACGATGGCTCAGCTGTATGGAGCCGAAATGTTTCCGTCTCCGAGTGACCAGACAGATTTTGGCAGAAAGCTGCTTAAAGAGGATCCGAATCATCCCGGGACACTCGGCATCGCCATAAGTGAAGCCATCGAAGACACGGTGACTCACGACGACACGCGCTATTCTCTCGGATCTGTCCTAAACCATGTTCTGATGCACCAGACGATAATCGGGTTGGAAGCAAAGAAACAGTTTGGACTCATAGACGTGAACCCGGATGTTGTCTGCGGCTGCATAGGCGGAGGCTCCAACTACGGCGGCTTCTGCTTCCCCTTCATGATGGACAAGCTCAAAGGAAAGACGAACACGGAATTTGTTGCTTGCGAATCGAAAGCTGTTCCACACACAACCAGAGGTGTTTACACCTACGATTACGGAGACACCGCCAAAATGACTCCCCTCATCAAAATGCTGACGATAGGGCACGATTATGCGTGTCCACCAGTCCATGCAGGTGGCTTAAGGTATCACGGCATGTCACCGCTGATCTCGTACCTGATTCATAAAGGGTGCGCCCGTTCAGTGGCTTACGGCCAAGTCGAGGTTTTCGAGGCTGCTAAACTGTTGGCTCAGACGGAAGGACTGATAGCGGCTCCTGAAACTGCTCACAGCCTAAAATTCGTTGTAGACGAGGCTTTGAAATGTAGAAAGACGGGCGAAAAGAAAGTCATCGCCATGAACTACAGTGGACACGGCCTGCTTGATCTATCAGCCTACGAACAGTATCTCTCGGGTAAACTGTTGGAGTACGAACCCGAAAAAATCGAAGTCCCCGTCTTCAGTCACTGAAAGGTGAATTACGTGACATCCACGGTTTTGAAGATCCAAAGTACCGATGCAAAAGTGAACTTGTTAAGGGTTGACCAGCTCAAGCCGCATGAAAAGGGCTCCACGCTGTATCTTGAGCTCTTGAGAAAGGAAATCCTCAAAGACGGTGTGCTGAAGTATCCGATAATAGCTGATGATAAGACCCATGTCATCTTGGATGGGATGCACCGCTGGCTCGCACTGAAAAGCCTTGGCTACGAGCTGATACCAGTCATTCTTGTCGACGTCTTCATAAACCATAAGATACACGTTGGAAAAAGAAGAATACATCGATACACAAATGGTGTCGACAGGGAAATAACCATCGAAGAAGTGATTTCAGCCGGAGTTAGCGGTCACCTGATGGAGCCACGCTCAACCAGGCATTTCTTTCCCTTCTCAAAGTTTCAGGAAATCAACTGTCCCTTATACTCGCTGAAAAAGAGTGCAGCTCAGGATGTCTCAAGATACCTTTCAAAAATGAGTAACGAGGAGTGCAGTTTGGCGATGGAACAGTGGCTTGAAGAAATATGCGAAGAACTGGAGTTTCTGTCGAAAAGGATGGAAGAGGTCGAAAGAGAGAAGGAAGAGTTCCTTAACAGAGTAAAGGGTCTGGCAAACGGGTTTTAATCATCCCCTAGAGCCGCAGACTCGAGTCGAAGGGTGCGGACGTAGAAGTTATTAACGTAAGATCGGCATAGTAGCTGAAAGGCGGTAAGATGATATCGATTAATGCTCCGCAGATTGGTAAGGAAGAGATTGAAGCTGTCGTCAAGGTCATGAAGAGCGGCGTGTTGACATCCGGGCTTGGTGCAGGTCCGAAGGTTACAGAGTTTGAGAACGCATTTGCAAAATTCGTGAAGGCAAAGCACGCAGTAGCCATGAACTCGGGAACGGCCGCACTGCACTCGGCCCTCGCAGCAGCGGGAATCAAGGCGGGCGACGAGGTCATTCTGCCGAGCTTCACGTTTGTCGCTACGGCGGAAGTTGTGGTCTTCAACAGAGCGAAACCAGTCTTTGTGGACATAAACCCGGATATGTACACAGTTTCTCCGAAGGCGATTGAGAAGGCTGTGACGAAGAAGACCAAGGCGATAATGCCGGTTGACCTGTACGGCATGCCTGCTGACATGCAACCGATAAGAGAAATTGCCGCTGAGCATGGGCTCAAAATTGTTGAAGATGCGGCTCAGGCGCACGGAGCTACGTACAAAGGAAAACCTGCGGGAGCCTTTGCCGACGCTGCGTGCTGGAGCTTCTACGGAAGCAAGAACATGACAACAGGTGAAGGCGGCATGATGACAACGAACAGTGACGAGATTGCGGAAATGCCGCGGTACATTCGCAGCCACGGAGAGAAAAAGAAGTATCAATCTCTCATGCTTGGACACAATTATCACATGCCGGAGATAGCAGCCGCCATAGGCATCGAACAGCTGAAAAAGCTGCCGAAGTTTGTGGCCAAGAGACGCCAGAATGCCAGGAGGCTCACTGAAAATCTTGAGAAGGCAAGGGGTCTCCAGTTGCCGAGGGAACCAGAGGGCTTCAAATGCTCCTGGTATCTTTATACTGTTCGGCTGAAGAACGCGAAGAGGGAGAAGAGAGACGACGTTGTTGAGAGGCTTAAGCAGAGGGGAATAGGCGCCTTCATCTGTTACGTGAACCCGATACACCTCATGCCCTACTACCGTAGGTTTGGCCGATACAGGCTTCCAGGGACAGAAAAGGCTTCAACGCAGGTGCTTTCGCTACCAGTTCATCCCGGAGTCACGGCGAAGCAAATAGACTTCATAAGCGAAAGCCTCCTACATCTGGTAAAATAGCTTTGCAACGTTAAGGTTTATATGGAATGCCTAGGTAGTATTGAACTCCCAAGTTTGGGGTTTTAACGGAGGATTCCATCACGCAGAAAATCAAGGTTATAATAATGGGCGCCGCAGGCAGAGACTTCCACAACTTTAACGTTTACTTCCGAGACAACGACGCTTACGAAGTCGTGGCCTTCACAGCCACCCAGATCCCGGGAATAGAAGGGCGCAGCTACCCGACTGAGCTTGCCGGCTCAAAGTACCCGAACGGAATACCGATATACTCGGAGGAAGAGCTGCCCGGACTGATAAAAAAGCATGATGTTGATCAAGTTGTTTTCGCTTACAGCGACGTTTCGCACGAGTACGTCATGCACAAGGCTTCCATCGTGTTGGCAAACGGTGCGGACTTTCGTTTGATGGGGCCGAAGACAACGATGCTCAAGGCTGAAGTTCCAGTTGTTTCAGTGTGCGCCGTCAGGACAGGGTCAGGCAAGAGTCAGACTTCCCGGCAGGTTGCTAAGATATTGAAAGACAAGGGTCTGAACGTTGCAGCCGTTAGGCATCCGATGCCTTATGGGGATTTGAGAAAGCAGGTTTGCGAGCGTTTCGCTTCCTACGCGGATTTGGACAGGTATGAGTGCACGATCGAGGAGAGAGAAGAGTATGAGCCGCACATCGACAACGGAATAATCGTCTATGCAGGAGTTGACTACGAGAAAATCCTGAGAGAAGCCGAGACAGAGGCCGATGTCATAGTGTGGGACGGGGGCAACAACGACATGTCCTTCTACAGGCCGGATCTGAACATTGTCTTGGCCGACCCGCACAGGGCTGGAAACGAGTTGACTTACTATCCTGGAGAAAGCAACTTGCGCATGGCAAACGTCGTAATAATAAATAAGGTTGACACTGCTGATCCGCAGAAGGTGAAGCAGGTCCGAGAAAACATAATGGCGGTTAATCCGAACGCCACGGTGCTGGAAGCGGCTTCACCCATTACTGCGGAAAACTCGGAAGCCGTGCGGGGAAAGAGGGTTCTGGTGATTGAAGATGGGCCTACGGTAACGCACGGTGGCATGCCCTTCGGAGCCGGTGTGGTGTTTGCGAAGAGGTTTGGTGCAGCTGAGATGGTTGATCCAAGGCCGTTTGCTGTGGGTTCGATAGAGGAGGCGTACAGGAAGTACACGCATTTGGGGGCGGTTCTTCCGGCGTTGGGTTACGGTGAGAAACAGGTTGCAGAGCTCAAGGAAACCATTGATCGGACACCTTGCGATGTTGTGGTTATCGGGACGCCCATCGACCTTAGAAGGGTCATGGCTATTAACAAGCCGACTGTAAGAGTGAAGTATGAGCTCAAAGTTTTGGGGCCAGTTTCGCTTGAGCAGATACTGGACGAGTTCATTCAGAGAAGCAGGAAAGAAAGATGAGTGATGAAAAAGCAGAGATATCCCGCGTAAAGGTAAAGTTTACAGTCGAAGGCTTGGGCGAGGCAGAGGGAGAACTGGTTCGCTTCTTGGCGCCTAGAACAGTGGATTTGATAGTCAGGAAGCTGCCGATAGAAGGCAGGGCGGCCGTTTGGAAGGAAGAGGTCTACTTTGAAACACCTATCAAGATGGGTGAAGAAAAAGCCAAGGGCATTGTTGAGGTTGGCACCATCGCGTTTTGGCCGATGGGAAGTGCCATATGTATATTCTACGGCAACTCGCAACCCTACAGCCCTGTGAGCATTCTTGGCAAGATCACTGTGAACCTTGAACTGTTCAAACAGGTGAAGAGCGGAACAAAAATTAGGGTTGAAAGCGTCTAATAGACCAGGTAGCCTTCTCTCCAGAGCGTTAGGATTTTCTCACATTCTTCTCTTACCTGTTCTTCTTGACTCTTGGCTTTCAAAACCTTGAGAAATTCTATGCGTTTTTCGTCAGAACGTTTCTCCGCTGCTCCACCATAGTAGAGCTTGCCCTCCAGATATTCCTTCATGTGGTTGGCCTTTTGCACAAAAAGGCTGGCGGCGTCAACAGGATTCTCTACCGCGTACATGTTCGCCCATATCGCCGCTTCTGCTTGTCTAAGCTGTGTCAGGCCGTCAATTTCCTTTACTATACGAATGTAGGTTCTCAAGAAATCGTAGCAGCCAGCGACTTTAACAAGCTTAAGTGCTCGCTTTACCTTCTGCTTAAAGGCTGGGCTTCCTTCCGATCTCAGACTGTGCTTGTACCCTTTTTCAATGAGTTCTCTGGCTTTGTTGACTTCTTCCTCTGTGTAGATTCTCTTGGGAAAATCCAAGCAGGTTTTAGCCTTCTAACTATCCATTGGAGACATACGTAGACAAATAGGTGGAAGCTGTTGAAGGGTTCAGTCTGCCTTGTATATTTTGATGTTGTGGCTCCCGGAAACGAGTTGAATCGTGCCGTTTTGCTGCAGCTCCTCCAAGAAATCCTTGGCGGCGCTCATTCTTATATTGTAACGAGTGGCCACGGCGTAAGGGGTCAAAACCCGCATTTTCTTGAGTTCTGCGATGATTTTGTCGTTTTTCGCGTCCGGCGGAACCACCGCTGAGGCCTTCTTTTCTTTCGGCCCTCCTCCTTTTTCTTTCTTCTTCTTTTCCTGCTCATCCTTCTTGTCTTGCATTCGTTCCATCTGTTTCAGATTGAGCTTCTTTTTTCCACCCATGTTTATCAGCTTCTGTAATTGAAGTTCGGTTTGAGGTTCTTAAGGGTTTTCCACGTTCAAAACGTGTTTGGCTATATCGGCTCACGCCAGTTTTGATAAAAAGAAGGGGAGAAGCTTGGAAAAAAAGGCTTATTTGTTCATGACTTTTCTGGCGGCGATTTCGATATCTTCAGATTTTATTGTTTTTCTTCCTGCATGCATGGCGAAGTCTAGAGCTTCTTTGGCGATTTTTACGCCGATTTCCTCCAAGGCTTTTGCAAGCTCCTTGGCCGCTGCTTCGCTTACTCTGTCAGCTCCAGCCTTTTTGCACAGTCTATGCATTGGGGCTACAGCCAACTCCAAATCAACCACAAAGAGTCCTCCGTAGCCTCTTTTACTATTTAAAGCCGTATTTAACGTTTATTGTTGACGACTGCTATTGAATAGCACCGCTCAACTGTTCAGGGTTCTGTTGCTGGCGAATTTCAGGTATTGTAAACCGAGCTTCCTTACCATGTCCCGATTGAAAAGAGCGATTTCTCTTAGGCTGCGGGTTTTTTCAAGTTCGCAGATGAATGAATGCCCCAGATAATATCCTGTCTGCTTTTTTCCTTTGATATCGAACCATGAACCGAAAAAATCGTCCACTGACGCTCCTTTTTTCAATCTCGCAAGGAATTCCTTGGCCAGCCACTCTTGGTGTTGACTGCACCAGAAAAGCCACTCCTCGTCTTGTTTCATGTGCCACGTTTCTTTTTGAAGAATCAGATGTTCGCATCGTTGGGCAAACCCTTCGCAATAGAGTCGAAACAGTGGTTCTTCAGCGGCTTTTTCGAAGGATTTCCACTGTCGTCTCCATTTCATGTGTGTGAGGTGTCCCACTTCATGAGACATTAAGGCTTCAAGTTTACTTTTTTTGTGCCACTTTTCTTCTGCGATGTTTTCTAAGCCCATGAGAACGGCCGGCTGCGTATTGTACTTTGTTGCCCATCCTGCACCACAACCGATGCCGACGTAAACGACGAAGAACATGTCGAAGTCAAGTCCCAGCGTCTCAGAAGCTTTTTCGCAGATGGGTTTGCACACGGTTAGTATGTTGTTTCTTGCTTTGTGCATTAGTTCGAAACGAATTTGCATTTGAGGGAATATTTTCTTGGCAATCTCTTGCCAATCAACGTTCATTTCTTGGTAGTTGTTCACTTGTTTGGCCAGTAGTTCTGGGTATTTTTTCATGTAGCAAGTTTGCCACAGTTCAATCTGCCTATTCACGTCCTTGAATCGTGCGGTCATCCAGTAACCAAGGAAATCATTATACGTATCTATGATCCTGCAGTGCGCTTTCTTCATTTCAGTATCATTATCTTCTCTCTGAAAATAAAAGTCTGCACTTCCAGCTTTCAGGCGAATTTATAAAAGCAGACGCAGTATGTGTGGTTCTTAAAGTGGCTGTCAAATGAAGTTCGTTGATGCACACATTCATCTTTCAGACGAAGAGTATGCAGGATGTCTCGATGAAGTCCTGACTGAAGCCAAGAACTCGAGTGTGGTTGCTCTGGTTTCAAACTCAATGGATTTAAGAACCTGTGTCGGAAGCCTAGAACTGGCTGAGCAACATCCTGGAATGGTTTATGCTGCTCTGGGTGTTCATCCGTGGACTGTGAAGGGTCTGAAGGAGGATGAGCTTCATCAAGTGCGTGAGTTGATTTCAGCGCAGAGGGGGAACAAGGCGTTTGTCGCCGTGGGCGAGATAGGGCTGGATTCCAAGTACGCGGAGATATGGGATGAACAGATGAGGGTTTTTGATTCGATGTTGCGCTTGGCTGAGAAGCTAAGTCTGCCCTCTATCATCCATTCACGGGGCACTACTTCGCAGATTGTAGACATGCTTCCCTCCTACAACCTCAAGAAGGTTTTGCTGCACTGGTTTAGCAATCCCATAAGCACACTTGCCAAGGCTGTGGAAAGAGGGTATTATATCACCGAGGGACCGCTTGCAACTTATTCAAACGGCATACGCGACGTGATTAGAAGGGTGCCGCTGACCAATCTGCTGACGGAAACTGATGGGCCTGTTCGCTTTTTCAAAGCGCCTTTTGAAGGAAAGAGAACAACGCCAGCTTTTGTCCCCATCGTGATTAGAGCTTTCGCAGAGATTAAGAACATGGATGTCGAAGAAGTTGCCAAGCAGGTATGGAGGAATTTCCAAGAGTTCTTTGATGTGAAGTCTGATGTTGAAGGGTGAAGTCGAACCTGCTGGCACTCGGCCTTCTGAGGTACGGCGAATAGGACATTTTGAGTGTTCTGTAGGGTAAGCTTAAATTAGTATGGTTAGTTTTATGACAGTTTAAACTGGAATTTACTTGCGATGGAGTGAGTAAGAGGGCCAAAAATGTTCGGAGGACCATGAAGTTTGGGGAATGTGAGGACGGAACAAATCAAGCGGACGGCTAAGGAGCTTATCAAGCGGTTTCCTGCCAAATTCTCTAATAACTTTGAGAACAATAAGCATGCGGTTAACAGTATGGTGCAGGGAGGAACGCCGAAGGTTTTGAATCAGATTGCCGGGTACATAACGCGGTTCATGGCAACAGAACAGAGGCAACTGCAGGAGGAAACTCCGGAAGGAGTGGAAGAGGAAGGGACGGAAACCGCGGCGGAGGGACCTGAGGGCGCGTGATTTTGCCAGGACGCGGCTGTCTTGTAGCCGAATGAAGGGCGAATGCAGATGATGGATGATTACAGAAGAGGCTGGGCGTTGCGGTATCTGCGTGAAGCGAAGGCGGAGCTTCAAGCTGCAAGAAAAATGCCTTTTATGGCTCCAAGCCTGGTTTTGGAGGCCATCAGGAAGGCTCGAAACGCCATTTACTACAGTCTGGGAGAGCCTGCATTTGTTGAGATTGTTGTGAGGGAAACGGCGGAGAAGATGCAGACTCCGATAAGTGATCCTGTTTTGAAGTTTCTGGTTGAGATTGAGGCGATGTTTCAGCAGTTAACTCAGATTGAGGAAGTTGACGGCGAGAAGGCTATGAAGCAGGCGGACGAGTTGGTGCGTTTGGCGTCAGACGTAGTTGAAACGTTGACCGAAGAAAAGGTGGAAGATTAGAGAGGTTTAATGTTTCTTAACAGCCTTTGCTATGCGGTCTAAAGCCTTCTTGATGTTTTCAACAGAGTTGGCGAAGGACAGGCGCAGATAACCTTCACCATATTTTCCGAAGGATGTGCCTGGCAGAACTGCTACGCCAGCGTTGTAGAGCAAGTGGTCTCCGAGCTTGCGGCAGTCCATGCCTGTTTCCGTGATGTTTGGAAACACGTAGAACGCTCCGTGCGGTTTCTTGCATGTTATGCCTTCAATGTTGTTCAAGCCGGGGACGATGACTTCTCTTCTCTTCTTGAATTCCTTATCCATTCTTTCTGGTTCTTTCTGGGGTCCGGTTAGAGCTTCAACTCCGGCTAACTGGGTGAAAGCACACGTGCATGAGTTTGAGTTAGTCATCAACTGGGCAACTTTCTCAGCCAAGTCCTTTCTCATCACTCCATAGCCGAGTCTCCATCCGGTCATGGCATAGGTTTTTGAGAACCCGTCTAGCAGGATTGTCTTGTCCTTCATTCCTGAGAATTGCGTTATACTTTCGTGTTTGCCTTCGTAGATTATTCTGCTGTAGATTTCGTCTGAAAGCACAAACACGTCGTTTCTGTTGGCTATGCAGTCGGCTATGACTTTCAGCTGTTCTCGTGTTACTACCCCGCCTGTCGGGTTTTCTGGAGAGTTGAGGATGATCATCTTCGTCTTTTTCGTTATCATCTTTTTGACGTATTCGGGGTCGAGGCTGAAATCGTTCTCTTCTTTGAGTGGTATTGGAACAGGTTTGGCACCGACGAAGTTTATCAAGGACTCATATATTGGGAAACCCGGGTTTGGATACAAGACTTCGTCACCAGGGTTCACCAACGCTAGGATGCTGAAGAACATTATCGGCTTAGCGCCAGGGGTGACGACGACTTCTTCTGGCTTCACGTCCAGTTTTCTGGTCTTGGAAATGTAGTCTGCGACAGCCTGTCTCAATTCGGGCATACCTGCAGAAGGAGTGTAATGAGTGTAGCCTGAAGTGAGGGCTTTCACAGCAGCATCTTTGATGTTCTTAGGCGTGTCAAAGTCTGGTTCACCTATTTCTAGGTGCACAATCTCTTTTCCTTGCTTTTCAAGCGCTCTGGCCTTTGCCAGAACTTCGAAAGCCGTTTCTGTTCCCAGAGTCTTCATTCTCTCTGCGAAGATAGAGCTCATCCAAATCACCTAAATCTTGAAGGAAAGTAAAGGTAGAAAAGAATTAGTATTTAACTATTTTACTTGTTCTTGCCGTCAATTCATGTTCAAATTGCCAGGTGACAAGTATTTCATGTTCTTTGCCTAAAGGGTGTGTCAGGCTTCGCATGATAGTGACCGGAAGGTCGGAAAGCGTGAGGCTTAAACAGACTCGGGACGAAGTCCTGAAATTCGTTGGAAGCGGGTTCGGTGCGCCAGGTATTGAATGAAATAAGAAAAACGTGTGGGAGGGATGTACGTGGGACATTGTTGGGTTGAGGCTTTTTCAGATTTGTTTAGTCAGTGGTCGAATCTTCATCACGTCTGGGTTGACGAGGTTCGGCGGTTTCTTTCCTTCAAAGAAGGAAACGAGGTTGTCTGCAACCATCTCTGCCATTTTAGATCGGGTTTCAAGGCTTGCGCTTGAGATGTGTGGGGCGACCACGACGTTGTCAAATTTGAGAAGCGGATTGTCCATGGATACTGGTTCTTGTTCGAAAACGTCTAGTCCAGCACCGGCGATCCAGCCTTCTTTCAGTGCCTTGTACAGGGCTTTTTCATCAACAACTGGGCCGCGTGAATTGTTTATCAAGTAAGCTGTTTTCTTCATCAGTTTCAGTTTCTGTTCGTTCATCAGATGGTGTGTTTCTTTCATCAACGGGACGTGAATGCTTACGAAGTCCGCTTCTTTCAGGAGTGTGTCAATATCGGTGCGTTTCGCGTCGAAGTCTTTTTCCATTTCTGGTCTGGGGATTACGTCGTAGAAGAGGATTTTCATGTCGAATCCTTTTGCTCTCTTCGCCATGGCGTAGCCTATTCTGCCGGCGCCCACGATGCCTATGGTTGCGTCGTGAACGTCTCTGCCGGTCATCATGTCAGGGTGCCATCCAACCTTCCATTGTCCAGTGCGAACGTACCTGTCTGCCTCGATGACTCGTCTTGCAACTGCCATAAGCAAGGACCACGCAAAGTCTGCGGTGGTGTCGGTCAGCACTTCAGGGGTGTTCGTGACGTAGATACCTCTTCTTGTGGCTTCTGGTATGTCTATGTTATCAAAGCCCACGGCCATCTGTGAAACAATCTTCAATTTCGGTGCAGCATCAAAAACTTCAGCGTCTATCTTGTCTGACAGAAGCGTGGCAAGTGCGTCTACGTTCTTGGCTTTTTCTATTATGATCTTTTTCGGTGGTGGGGCATATTCAGGCCAGACTTCAGTGTCAAAGTACTTCTTTATTATTTTCAAGCCTCTTTCAGGAAGCTGACGAGTGACGTAGATCTTCAATTTCGGCATACGGTTCACCAAACATTGATTTGCGGAATTCTTTATTAGCATTGGCTTATTACACTTACGCACTGACCTTTGAAGAAAGTGCAATGGGCTATTCAGATGATTGCGATAAAAAACAAGGGACAACTTATCGAGAACGGCGAAACTCGGCTTAACCAAAAAGCGAGGAGATTGGCTCTTGAAAGTCTTGAAACTGCCCTCAACGCGGCTGATCCAAAACAGATGTTGAAATCCAAGCTTCTCCTCGAGAACTCAACGCTGAAGGTTGATGGGCACTCTTTCAATTTGGAAAAACTGAGGAATGTTTACGTCATAGGCGGCGGCAAAGCAAGCGGATCTATGGCCGAAGCAGTAGAACAGATTTTGGGCAATCGCATAACGGACGGGCTTGTCAACGTTCCTCACGGCAGCAAGAACAAAACAAGCAAAATCAAGCTTCGCGGAGCGAACCATCCTGTTCCAGACGAGGCAGGGGTTGAAGGCACGCGAAGTATGCTGGACATGGTGGAACATGCAGAAGGCAATGACTTGATTATCTGTTTGATTTCAGGAGGCGGCTCAAGTCTGATGCCTCTGCCGCGTGGGCCAATCTCGCTTACGGACAAGCAGGAAATGACACAAGCCTTGCTGAAGTCTGGAGCAACGATAAACGAAGTCAACACAGTGCGAAAACACATTTCAGATTTCAAGGGCGGTTGGCTTGCCAAGAAGGCTTATCCTGCGACGATTCTGAACCTTATCCTTTCAGACGTCGTCGGTGACCCTTTAGACTTCATAGCTTCAGGCCCAACTGTTCCAGACTCGACAACATTCAACGACGCCATAGGAGTCTTGAAGAAGTACAGTCTGTGGGCCGAAACTCCAGAGTCAATTAGAAAGGTCTTGTCTGAGGGCGAAGAGGGACTTATTCCAGAAACTCCTAAGGCTGATGATGAAGCATTCAAAAAAGTCCACAACGTTGTAGTCGGAAACAACAGATCCTCAAGTCTGGCAGCCTGTGGGCAGTTGAGATCAGCAGGTTTGAACACGCTGTTGTTGACTGCGACTTTGGAGGGCGAGGCGCGGTACGTAGGCGTCATATTGGCAACAATAGGCAAGGAAGTTGAAGTGTCTGGGAACCCCGTTCCTAACCCCGCAGGCATAGTTGCAGGTGGAGAAACAACCGTAACCGTCACGGGGAAAGGTTCAGGCGGAAGAAATCAGGAACTACTTTTGGCCGCTGCTCTCAAACTCAGAGAGTCTGACGGGGTGGTGGTGGCTTCCCTGAGCACGGACGGTGTGGACGGGCCGACTGATGCTGCAGGAGCAGTTGCAGATGGAAAAACGGTAACGAGGGCATTGAAGATGGGATTGGTCCCTGAGAAGTTTCTGGCTGAAAACAATTCGTACCGTTTCTTTGCGAAGCTAAACGACCTTATCTTCACTGGACCTACGGGCACGAACGTCAACGATGTGTCTGTGATAGTGGTTGTGTAACACCGGAGTAGGCGATAGCATGACTGTGAACGTGAAATTTATTGGTTCTTTTCGCAGTCTTTCCGGCCAGGACAAGCTTGCACTGAAGCTTGAGAATGTTGCTACATTTAGAGAAGTTGTCAAGAAGATTGTTAAAGAATTGCCTAAACTTGAGCAGGCGCTAATTGATCCAGAGTGTGAAAGCCCCAAGACGAACATGCTCGTACTCGTGAATGGAAAGGAGATAGGTGTCTTGAACGGTTTGGAAACCGCGATTAAGGATGGGGACGAAATGGTGTTTGTTCCAGTTGTGCACGGAGGATGAAAGACATGCGACTGTACGCAGTTGAAACACGTGTTGTGAAACCTGGCGACAACTTGGTTGATGTGATACTTGAATCACTGAGGAAACAAACGCTTGAGCTTGAAGATGATGACGTGCTGGCCTTGGCCTCAAAAATCGTATCCTACTCGCAAGGCCGTATTGCGAAGCTAGGCGACGTTAAGCCTTCAGAAAAGGCTAAGAAACTAGCAAGAAAGTTTTCGCTGGAGCCCGAGTTTGCTGAACTCGTTCTGCGTGAAGCGGAGAAGGTTTACGGAGGTGTTGAGAAGGCTGTTCTAACGCTTAAGGACAATATTATCACGGCAAATGCCGGTATTGACAATAAGAATGCACCCATTGGTTCTGCGGTGCTGTGGCCTAGGGACCTTGTGGAGTGGCTGAAGAATTTCAGGGACGAAATCAACCGCAAGACTGGCAGACGCGTTGCTGTGGTTGTTGTGGATAGTGGTTTGATTCCGCTGCGGATAGGTACGGTTGGATTGGCTTTGGCGATTGCAGGCTTCAACCCGATAAGAGAGTGGAGGGGGAAGGGGGACTTGTATGGAAGGCCTATTATGATTACGAGGCATGCAGTTGCTGATGACTTGGCTTCCGCTGCTCATTTGTTGATTGGTGAAGCTGCCGAGAAGACTCCCATCGTGCTGATCAAAGATGCTCCCGTGGATTTTGACGACAACGTCCACGGCTCCGAAGAAATGATGATGCCGTTTAGGGAATGTATTTTCATGAATACTTTCAAGAAATAGCGCGTGCTTGATGCTGCGCTTGTAGCTTGCTTTCTTACAGCGCGAGGACGTGAGGATTTGGTGATTACGGTTGTTCTCTAACTGTGAAGGTGAGTGTGTCAATGAGCACGGTTCCATTGTATTCGGCTGTTGCGTAGACTTCCCAGTTTCCAGCATATGATGTGTCAGGGGGTAGCCGAGTGGTTACATTTGCAATTCCTGAGGCGTTTGTTCCTTGTACCATGTAGTCCTTCGTCCAGGGTACAGATGTTTTGTTGTCATATTTGAGTTCAAAAGCAACCAATTCGTTGGGTACAGTCTGGTTGAGGATGCCGCGGATTTCTGCATAGAGAAACACGGTTTCGTTGAGTACGAAGGTTCCGCCTGCCGTGTTTGGTCCCTGTCCGCCCTTTTGGGTGTAAACATCTATCACGGGCGGCATGAGTTTGCAGTCGAAATTTGCGGTGGCGTTCACGCTCTGTTCAAAGACTTCACTCGTGACTGCTGCTTGCCAGGTGCCTAGGGAGAGGTCTGAAGGCCACGGGATTTGGAACGTGACGTTTGCTGTTCCGAAACTATCTGTTGGAACTGTCTGCGAGAGAAAGCCTGTGTTGTATGGCGTTTTAACTTCGAAGGTAACCGGGGCGCCAGCGATTGAGGCATCCTTGTAGGATAATTGTGCCTCGAGAAAAACTTCGTCATTAGGGAGAAAGGAGGTGCTGGACGCCCCATTCCTTTTGGAAAAAACGTCGATTCGAGCGTTTTGCGACTTGCATTGCAGAGTTACCATGCTGTCTAGAGTCTCATTGTTTACAGACGCGTTCGCAAGGATCTGCCATGTCCCAATCAGGTGGCCTTCAGAAGGGAGAAAGGAGAGAACTGTTTTAGCGACACCTGAATCATCTGTGAGGGCTGTCCTCACTGTTTCTGTACCGTCTGGCTTCTTTATCGTGAAAGTCACTTGGTTGTTCATCACTTGAACGCCTCCCTGAGTGAGATAGGCATATACAGGAACACTATCGAACGGTTCAAAGTCTCCGCCAGAAACGTTGACGCCTATCCCGCTCTTCGGAGTGTAGAGACCGAGCACACTAAGTTTTGTCGCGGGGGCAGTTTCAGCAAACAGGCCGAAACTTATCGTTCCAAGCCCCGCGGAAAGAGCTATAGCAAGAAGCGACGCTGCAAACACTTCTTTCTTCGAATTCACTTATGCCACCAGTAGAAGGAATAATCACTGAAAAATTTAATTCTACGTTTTTGTACACCTGTACAAACAGTTTGAACAACAATATCCAAATAGTATGCGAGAGTTCTTTCCGTATGGAGACTGAGAAATCGTGAGTGGTCAGAGCGAACCGAAGGACGTTCTGAGAGGACTCACACTGAAGATTTACAGGTTCATTCTTAAGAATGATAAACCAGTCGGGATTCGCGAGGTTCAAAGGGCGTTAAATCTGAGCAGTCCCACGCTCGCACTTTATCACATGAACAAGCTTGAGGAAGCGGGACTTATTAAGAAGGAATTGGATGGGTACGTTGCAGATCGAATAATCCTTGAGAATCTTGTCCGTTTTAGAAGAATTCTTATCCCGCGGAATTTTTTCTACATGATATTCCTGATAACATCATTGGTGATGCTGGCAGTTTTCCTCAGGCCACCAACATTAACGAGAGAATATGTATTCTCGTTGGCAGTCATCACCATCGCCGCGGCAACATCAGTTTACGAAACAATCAGAACTTTCTCCAAGCAAGCATTATGATCACTGCTGCAATCTATTCGGAGGTACTGTCAGCAATCACATATTTTGTGTCAGTTACACTTAAAGCTCAATTCTTCACCTGCTCCTGTCTACGACAGTCATTTCAGCCTTTTCTTGACAGCATAGTCGGTTAGTTCTCGCACCGCATCGGATGCAATCCATCTGCTGCTTCTTGAGTCTATTCTCAAAATCTCGTTTGCAGTCTCAATCGCCTTTGCATTCAGATTTTTGCTGCGTTTGCCAATTTGCCTTAATGCCCAGTTGACTGCTTTCTTGACGAAGTTTCTGTCGTCCACAGACTCTCTTTTTATTATTGGTAGAAAATTCAGAAACTCTTCGTCTGCCGTTTTCTTGTCATGAACGGCCAGCTCCGCCATCAACACAAATCCGGCCCTTTTGACATATTCCTCTTTTCTGGTGCCCCACTCCTTGGCCTTTTGATAAGCAAACTTGGTTTTATCAAAGAGGTTTCCGCAGCATTGGTCGCAGACATCCCAAGAGTCGAAACCTTTCGCCCATCCTTCCATTTGACCTTCAGTAACCATTCTGGCGTCATCAATCATGCAAGCAAGTATCCGCGCTTCATGGATTTCTGAAACCCAGAGTTGTTCAGCAACTTGGTGATCTCTGCCTACCTCCTTAGAAATCTTTCTCAGATTTGGTATCGATATTCCGTAGGTATTATCCGCACTTATTCCGAACCGTTTCATGCCCGCCACTGCTGACGGATCTGATAGAGATTTCAGCTTTCTCATAATTTCTTCATATTTCATCCAAATCCGCAACCTGCAACCATGCCAGAAGTATCTATCGCAATAATGTTTTCTGTTTTATAACTAGCAATGGATGAGAATGTTACCGGTCATGAAGTGATGCACGCATTCTCTTCTTGTGGTCCATTGTCTTTCTTCCTTAACAGATGGCGCGTATTGAACGGTTTTCTCCTGTCACTTTTCTGATTTTGGCGTTAGTTAGGTCTTGTGCTCTCTGTGTAGTCCTATATGCACTTCTTCTAAAGTGCTCTTTGCTTTTGGGGCTTGTTCATGCATTTTGGAAAGCTTTCCGCATTTGTAGTCGTTACAATGGGCGCAATTCTCAACTTTTTTCTGTTGTCCACATTTTCGTATTTCACATATGTTGCAGTAGTTGAAGACACGTGTGCCAGTACTCAAGCAGCCATCGCAGTTGATGTCTTCGGCTTTGAATGGATGGCCATACTCTTTAGTCCATAACTCTGCTATTCTCTTCCTTTCAGCGTCATCGTCTGCCTTCGTTGCCTTGAAAGTCGGGCAATCAGAACAGGTCAACCCGCAATAAGCAATAATCCTCTCCATGTAGGCGTGCCTCAACCACAAGAGGCGCCGGAGTTTACTTAAATCTGTCGCTGATATGGTTGCGTGTGCAGGGGTATGAAGGGTGGGTCTTGTACATCTCTGTTTCTTCCAAGGTTATGTTGACACCTGCAAAGGTTAGCCAAGTGCCCATTTTATCCAGATTACTGCGACTATGCCTATTGCAACAATCACAGAAACAATGAACATTGCCAGGTTCTGCCAAAAATCAAAGTTGCCTGCGTAGAATACAAGCCAAAGTAGAATGAAGGCTGCCCAACCGACACAGACAATTACTGTTGCTGCAACTCTCGATCCGAAGCTCATGTTTCTAAAGTTGCAAGGAGACAGCTAATATTGCTTTCGTTCGACAAGAACCTGCATTTTCGATGTCTAAAACCCTCTGATCAACCTGCATTCACGTATTAATGGGCCAATATGGCCCAAAGTTTGTCGTGGAAAAGCATAGACATTTTCACCGTATAGTGCCGATGAAGGCTACTTTAGGTTCTTTTACTTTTTGGATGGTTGAGTGACAGAAATCAGATTTGTTGACTTCAATACTTTGTAAAGCGGCACTCCGATGAGTGCTGCTACTACTGCAATAGTTATCCGTTCCAGGGGGTAAACTGCAGTAAGAGCAATCCAAAATCCGTGCCAATCACTTGTTACGGTTATCATTTCATAGACTAAAGTGCCTGCAATTTGGCCGGCCATGGTTGAGGTCAGAGAGGTTATGAAGAATGCAGATAACAGTTCGGTATTGCTGCAGGATTTGAAGGTTCTTGACGCATAAGATTGTAATGGGGAAATGAGGATTAGAAATCCTGCTATTTGAAACCACATGTAAGGAGGGAAAACCCAGGCAGGGCCGACCGAAGGGTAGAATCCGAAAACGAGTAGAAATGCCAAATAGATGATTGTGCAATATGTTCGCTTGCCTTGGAAAAGCAAGGCTCCGCACAAGGCTCCGACCACACCTCCTGCAAGGCTGAATGGAGCGAAGAATGGGCTGAAAAACAAGCTTACTATTCCGCCCAGCAACGTGGAAACTGTTCCCAGGTATGGCCCAAGCACAACGCCAATTATCGGTGCTAATATTGTGGCTACGGTTATGTATTTGGAAAAACCTATTAACTGAAAAATGGGCAGGAATGAAAGAACAACGTACAAGGCTGCAAAGCATGCGGTCAACGCAACGTCTTTTGCCCCAAGTTTTCTGAAGAATGGCATCTTGAGCCGCCCCCTGCTTTGAAATGGAAACCTAATTATTACGAGTTCTTAATAAATCAGATAGCATGAGTCGCCCGACAATCACTTTAACGACTGATTTTGGTCTGAGAGATCCATACGTAGCGGAGATGAAAGCTGTCATCCTGAGCATAAACCCGAACGTGACTATCGTTGACGTGTCTCATCAGATAGAGAAATTTAACGTAAGAATGGGTGCCTACGTCCTAGCGTCAGCCGTACCTTACTTCCACAAGGGCACGATTCATGTAGGCGTTGTGGATCCTGGCGTGGGCACGAAAAGGCACCCCGTAGTCATACAGACTGAGTGTGGATACTTCGTCGGACCTGACAACGGCCTGTTCGCTCTAGCCGTGAAGAACATAGAGGGAAAAATGCAGATGCGCAGGATAGCCAATCAGAAATTCATGCGTTTAGAAATGTCAGACACGTTCCACGGGAGAGACATTTTCGCGCCAGTAGCGGCGTATTTAGCAAAGGGCACACCGATAACAGACTTCGGGCCTAAAATAAGTCAAATCCGAACGCTGGCGTTTGCAAGGATCATTAGGAAGAGGGACAGCTTTCTAGGCGAAGTCATCCACATAGATGATTTCGGGAACATAATCACAAATTTCGGAGCAAGAGAGCTTGAGGCGGTGAAGACGAAGAGTTCGGTGAGTGTTAAGGTTAAAAATGTTAAGCTGACATTGAAGTTGTGCAAGGCTTATGGTGATGTTGAGAAGCAACAGCCGTTAGCCATCATCGGAAGCCACAATTTCCTCGAAATCTCCGTGAATCAGGGTAGCGCCGCGAACGTCCTTAAAGTAGAAGCCGGAGACGAGGTTGTGCTTTACCGCTCGTAACGTCTTGTATCAAAAAGTGCAACCACACTCCCTTTTTGTTAGCTACTCTGCACAAGGGTTGAGTCCAACGCTTTTGAGAGAGCTGAAGCGTTTTCACATCGCGCGCGTTGTTTGTGAATATGCGCGCTAAGCTTTATCGCTCTTCGCCAAATCGCTGAGTCTGTTGACCCCGTCTATTTCTGTTATGAAAGTAGCCACACTCTTGGGAACGAGCTTCTCCCAGCTCTCACCCTTAACCATCTTGGCCCTGATGTCAGTTGAAGAGTAAACCTTCCTCTCGAAAAACCGAATCCCTTTAACCTTGTAACCAGCTTCCGTGAAAAGTCTGCGCGTCAAAGGCTCATTAGAGTATACAACGTCAAACCTGGGCGTGTACCCCTCCAAGGCCGAAACCCAAAGCATGTGCAAATGAACATCCGGCACGGGCACGACCCAGACCCGCCTGCAGTCTAGGCCAGCCTCTTCCAACGCCAAACGAACCATCATCAACCTCTCGCCGGCAGTGAAAGGATTGGCGATAGTGTGGCTGTACTGTGCACTGCCAACGACGATCACGAGTTCATCAATGTCCTCTAAAATGGCCTTCACCGCGCTGAGATGACCCAGATGAAAAGGCTGAAACCTTCCAACGTACAATCCGCGTTTAACCATCGAACGCCACCAGTCACATTGTTACGAGTCCAAACTCAATCAACGTTTATCCTTCTCCAACTTGTCAAGCACAGACTCAACGGGAAACAGTTCCAGCTTCCTGCCGCCCGCTTCAATCACCTTGTTGGAAGAGTAGCCTCTGCGTTCCCGCTTCAAAAACGCCAGTTTCACATCCAAACCGCCACCATAACCGCACAACGTGAAGTCTGAACCCACAACTCTGTGACACGGACAAAGCGGCGCAAAAGGATTTGAAGCCATAACGCGACCAACGGCCCTTGGACTACCACCTACAGCTCGAGCGACTCCCCCATAAGAAGCAACGTAACCCGGTGGAATCGAACAAACAGCTTCAATGACCCTCTTAGCATAGTTCGACAAACACTCGGTTTCGAAAGAGAAATTTTGGGAAACATCTTTTCCATCGTAGACATCCTTCAAGACGGCAATGACCCGTTCGGCAAACTTTGACGCTTTCTCTAAGCGTTGAAACGGAATATCTGACGGAACACTTTCCCTCAGACTCTTCATAACACCCTTTTCGCTAGAGCCAAACGCGGTAGCGCAAACACGCTCACCTTTAAACGCAACGCCAAACCACACGTTTCCAACCTTTTCCGCGCAAACACTCACCATTTCGACTTGCCACCTTTCAGGTATTCTCAGGACATTAAGTTTAATAGGTTGTCCGTGCATAAAAGCGAGAAAGGTGTCTGACATGGAGAGACAAGGACAGCAAGACGGTTACATGTTTATTCCAGGCGCAACCACCATAGGCCTAACATTCAAAGAAGGCGTTATCCTAGCCTCTGAAAAACGTATCTCATACGGCTACCTCGTCGTCAGCAAAACCGGCAAAAAAGTCTTCAAGATAACAGACGTGATAGGCGCAGCGTGCGCCGGACTGGTTTCAGACATGCAAGTCCTCATAAGAGAAGTGGAAGCCTACGTAAACCTTTTCAGACTCGACGCTGGCAGACCAATCTCGGTGAGGTCAACGGCCAAACTCATGTCAAACCTACTCTTCAACCGACGCCTAGCCCCCCTAATCACACAGACAATCGTAGGCGGAATAGACGACGAAGGACCATCACTCTACTCGCTGGATCCACTCGGCTCAGTGTTGCCTGACAAATACACTGTAGTAGGTTCTGGGACGGAGATCGCTATGGGAGTGATAGAAGAAGGATACAAGGAAAATATGAACGCACAAGAAGCAAAAGAACTGGTGGTCAGAGCGATGAAATCCGCCATAAGCAGAGACATCATGAGTGGCGACGGAACGGATTTTCTGATAATAACGAAAGACGGAATACTCGAAGAATCGACAAAATTCTAAACCCGATTTTTTACAAACACTTAAACACCCGTCATACACACTAGCATGTGCCATCGATGGAGGAGACAGGATTGTCGTTTCAACTAAGCCCAAAAGAAGGAACGTTCCTCGTCGACCTAGCCCGCAAAGCCGTCGAACACTACCTGAAAACAGGAAAATGCATAGACGTCCCAAAGAACCTGTCTGAAAAGCTTCTACAACCTTGCGGCGTTTTCGTCACAATAAACAGCATAGTGAAGGGAGAAAAGGATCTAAGAGGATGCATCGGCCTCCCTTATCCGACCATGCCCTTGGCGCAGGCGGTAATCGACTCTGCGATAAATGCGGCAACTCAAGACCCACGTTTCCCCACGCTCTCGTTAAACGAGCTTGACCATGTGGTCTTCGAAGTGAGCGTGCTCACACCGCCAAAACTGATAGAAGTGAAAAACCCAAGAGAATACTGTACAAAAATCACGGTCGGAGAAGACGGTCTCATCGTTGAAAGAGGCGTCTACAAAGGACTACTGCTGCCCCAAGTACCAGTTGAATGGGGATGGGATGCACAGGAATTCCTGTGCCAATGCTGCAACAAAGCAGGCCTCCTCGCAGACTACTGGCTTCGACAAGGGACAAAAATATACAAGTTCCAGGCCATAATCTTCGAAGAAGAGACACCACGAGGTAGCATAAGACAGAAGGCCCTCGGCGGGAAATAGTCAAGTGAGGGTTTATTTTGCTCCATGTGGCATTGGTTTAGGACACGTTGGAAGATGCACTCCAATCGCAAGAAAACTAAAAAACGCCAAAATAGTGTTTTCCACTTACAGAGAAGGCATAAACTACGTTAAACAAGAGGGGTTTCCCCTAATAAAAGCTCCACCAATCGGCTTTCAAGTCAAACCGGACGGAAGCGTTGACTTCAGACAAACAGCGGTTAACCCTGGTCCATTCTTCGCCTCCTTCGCCCTTCTGAAGCAGGTCAACTCGGAAGTGAAGACAATCCAGCACTTCAAACCCGACGTCATCGTTTCAGACTCCCGAATCTCGCCACTCGTGGCAGGCAAAATGCTGGGGATCCCCAGAATTTGCATATTGAACGAGTTTCAACTCATAACTCCGCGAAGAACACACTATCTGCGCTTGGCAAGACTGGCTGACTCCTTTGCACTCGCAATCGTTGGAAAAATGTGGACGAGCGGAAACACCGTTCTAATACCCGATTTTCCCCAACCATACACGATATGCGAAGGCAACCTGAACATCCCGAAATCCTACAGAAAGAACGTGAAACTGATAGGTCCAATACTGCCCAAACATCCGGATGAACTGTTGACAAAAGAAGAACTGCGCAGGAAACTGAAGCTGCCCTTGGACAAACCAGTTATCTTCGTGCCCATAAGCGGTCCAACGTTGGAAAAAGCCTTCGTAACCTGTGTTCTGAGGAAAATACTCCTTGAGTTTCCAGAAGAATATGAAATCATAGTGTCGTATGGTTACCCAAGCGCTGACAGCAAACCCATCCGGCATGGCAACGTCACAATCTACAAGTGGCTGCCTAACCGCTTCGAATACTTGAAAGCATGCGATATTGTAATAGGACGTGCAGGTCATGGAACAATAACGCAGTGCATGTGCTACGGGAAACCCATAATACTCGTGCCCACACCGAACCACACTGAACAGCTTACAAACGCGAGACAGGCACAGAACCTTGGCGTTTCTCAGATTGTCCTGCAAGAATGGCTGACCAAAGAGAAACTGTTGGAAAGGGTTCGCCGAGGTCTGCAAATGGAAACGGGCGAAAGGCTTGCACATATCCAAGAAGAGGCTTTGAAGCACAACGGCTTGGAAAACGCTGTTAGAACCGTAGTTGAGATGGCTGAAGAATAAGCAAGTATTTTAGGTTAGAATATCAGAAAGTACGAGCATGTTCTTGCCTCGCAAAATTCTGGAAGAGAAGCTTCGGAACATGCTGGCCGAAGACATAGGGGAAGGAGACGTAACCACCGCACTCATCGTCCCGGCCGGAGCAATCGCAGAAGCCGAAGTGAGATGCAAAGAGCCGGGGGTCGCCGCCGGAATCGAAGAAGCCACAGTCCTTCTGGAAAGCCTAGGACTCAAAGTTCGAGCTTCATTCAAAGACGGTGACAAGATTAGGGCTAATCAGACTTTGATGAAGATTTCAGGCGATGCGAGAGCGATTCTGTCAGTGGAGCGAACTCTACTCAACCTTCTTTCGCGCATGAGCGGCATAGCAACCGCCACAAGGCGACTAGTGAAAGAAGTCCGAAGGGCCAAACTCAAAACAAGAGTAGCGTGTACACGGAAGACAGCACCGGGACTTCTATATTTTGACAAGAAAGCAGTTCTTGTAGGGGGCGGCGACACGCACAGGCTTCATCTCGACGACATGATATTGATAAAGGACAACCACATTGCAATGGCTGGAAGCCTACAAGAAGCTGTCAGAAGCGTCAGGGAAAGAGCTTCGTTCAGCAAAAAAATCGAGGTTGAAGTAACCAGCGCCGCTGACGCTCTCAAAGCTGCAGACGCAGGCGCAGACATAATTATGTTGGACAATTTCTCGCCAAAGCAAATAGAGAAAGCAGTAGCCTCGCTTAGGAAGAAGCGGATGCATGCGAAAATCTTGCTGGAGGCAAGTGGTGGAATAACGAAGGAAAACGTTGTGCGCTTCGCTTCAACCGGAGTCAACATCGTGAGCATGGGCGAAATCACTAGCAGCTCAAAAGCACTGGACATAAGCTTGGAAATAGCAGAGATCAATAAAAAACGATGAAGCATATTACCGCCCTTAAAGCCGCGATTGCATTTGGGCGAGATTATCGAAGCAATAGCGTTAAGGCCACGATAACAAGATTCAGGGTTGAATGGGCCGCAGCGTTAGCGGTATATGAGTGCCATCGGTGATACGCATAGCCCAACATCAGTCCCATCAGAAATGCACCAATAGTGTAGACAAATTGCGGATCGAAATGGAAGACAGCAAAGGCCAGGGAAGAAACAAACAAGGCTGGTCCGAACGAGTATTTGCGGTCTATTGCATTCATCAGAAAGCCTCTGAAAGTGAACTCCTCACACACGCCTGTCAAAGACATCCAGACCAGAACTGAGAGCAATCCTTGTGGGGAACCCATAAGATCTGCGACTAGCTTATTGGATTCTTCAAGAGTCTGGCTTGGTCCAAGGACTGCAACAAGCAAATTGGAAATAAGTATATCAAGAAAGAAGAGAAGGGCACCTGCGGCAATGCCCCGTAGAAGGGTTTTGGGCTTTATTCCGGCGCCCACGTAGCTTCGTACGTCAATCTTCCTTGCGAGCATGTAGCCGAGGGGAAGAACCGCGATTAGCAATTCTGAGAGAATCGCTGTAGGGCCGGTTCCAAGCAAAAGGAAAAACACAGATCCTACAATCAACAGAAGTCCGAATGTTGCAACCACGATCACAACTGCCTCAAGCGGAGGAATGGTGTCACTTTTCACACAATTCACCTTTCAGAACTTCTTTTGGTCTTCTCACAGAAGGATTTTGCTGCACTCTGATGAGCCAACAAGATCAACATCCTTTTCGATGGACGGAAACCAAACTTGCCTCAAGGTTTCGGCGCTATCCTCAGAGTTCGGAAACCTCTCGCAACTGGGTTTAACATCTCTGCAATATTAATTTTACCCAAGACTCTTTTTGAATCTCTTGCAAAACCTCTCACGTCGTGCTCTGCAGCCATGAGCGAGCAAAGATACACAGCGCCTTCAGTAACACGAGGCTGACATCTGGACGGCAGACCCAGAAGGATCGCTTTCTTCTCATCGACGGCCTTTTCAGACACGTACAATATTGCGTGCGCGCCTGCTGTCAGCTCTGCAACTCTCACGGGCATGCTTTCCTTGCCTATGGCCAGCACGTCCGCTCCATATTTCAGCGTTATTTCATTTGCAATCTTTCTTATTCTTGGCAAGATCTTCAGGAGATGTTGTCTTGCTCTGGAGGAAATTTTCATGTTAGTCAATTGGATTGGCGAAAGCTCTTCAAGCGGGGTTGAACCCAAGGACATATCAAGGTGCACAACATCAGCCCCGACTTTTCCGATGAGTTCTCTGCAGAGTTCTGCTTCATGCACCACAACTTCGGATCCACTAGCTGCACTTACAAAGATCGACTCGGCTAAGCACGTACTTGCCTCTCTGTACGGCGGAACAACTAGGACCGAGGCTGCCGCGACAATCGATAAAGGCTCGAACTTTTCGTCCAACACGGCTGCAGAGGAGTCTGCGGCAATGATTCTCAGGCTTTTCACCGAGTTTACTATAGATTGATTGAAAGGATTTATGTTTGCTGTTCAAATCAGGGTCTTTTCCAAGCGTCTTCCTAGAATGAACATTTCCGAGCTCTTAGCCCTGCTTGCCTTAGGCTTTATCACCAGGACAGTTTCAAAGTGTTGCTTTACTTTATGCGTATAATCGTCAAGCATGTCTCCTTGAAAGACCTTCACGAAAAAGTTGCCGCCGGGTCTAAGCGTGTCTAACGCTATCTGCAGCGCCTGCTGGGCGAGATCTATCTGGCGCGCATGATCAAGTTCCCATATTCCCGAGATGTTAGGAGAAGCGTCTGAAATCACTGCGTCAGCTTTTCTCGGAAGCATCTCTAAAATCTGCTGCACGGCATCCTGCTCCGTAATATCACATATTATTGTCCTAACGTAATCCTGAGGAAACGGTTCGATCCGCTTCAAATCAACACCTAAGACGAATCCTTTATTTCCAACGGTTTTCCTCGCAGCCTGAATCCACCCTCCAGGCGCCGCGCCCAAGTCAACGACCACGTCGCCGAATTCTATTAAATGATATTTCTTGATTGCCTGAAACAACTTGTACGATGCTCTTGAACGGTACAGTTCTTTTTTTGCCTTTTGGTAGTAATAATCTCTTTTCCTGTCTTGGATATATGCCTTAGGCAAGACTAACTGTCACCCATGCCGCCGCTTTGCGCACTTCCCGATATGCAGAGAAGCCAGTCTGTAAGGCGGTCACAGCTCTGGGGTGAGGTTGCACTTGATGGATCACATCTAGGATTGTCTGCACACATTAGGCAGGGACAGTCCGCTATCGAATCGATTGATGCGGGCAACCTCTTTGGGAAAAGTCTAAAGGTCCATCTTCCTTCACGAAGCTCCTTCTCTCGACGGATAAGCCCCTTGTTCTCCAGCTTCAACGATATCCTGGAGCCTTCCCTGCTCGTCGCCCCGAGTTCATGCCACAGGTCAGATTGAAGAACACCGTTGAAACCAGTGTTCGTGATGAACTGAAGAGCTCTCTGTTCCATGTCATTCCGCTTCGGCATTGCAACCAGTTCCAATCCACTTTAATATGCGCAGTTTTCAAATAAAAAGGTGTATGTTTAAAGCCGAAAGAATCCATGTTTAAGGACGAGAAAAATGAAGAACAAGACAGCAGAAGAGCGCTACTGCTTGGGAATCGAATCATCGGCAGACGACTTCAGCATTGGAATATCAACATTCAACGGCAAGATACTGGCAAACATAGTAGACGCGTATGTTCCGCAAGAGGGCGGCATCCACCCGCGGGAAGCCGCGAGACACCATGCTGAAGTGGCAAGTAAGGTTTTAGATGGTGCTCTCAAGGAATCGGGGGTGAAACCGCAGAACCTGTCGGTGATAGCATTTTCTCAAGGCCCAGGCTTGGGTCCATGTCTCCGCACTGGAGCAACCGTGGCTCGCGCGTTGGCTTCTTATCTCAAGATTCCGCTTGTAGGGGTCAATCATTGCATAGCACACATCGAAATAGGAAAACTGGAAACGGGAACCAAGAATCCCTTGACGCTCTACGTTTCAGGAGGCAACACCATCGTTGCGGCTTTCGACTCTGGACGGTACAGAATCTTTGGCGAGACGCTAGACATTGCCCTCGGAAACTGTCTGGACGTTTTTGCAAGGGAAGCCGGCCTGCATCAGAAGCTGGGCTTGCCCTTCGGGGCTGTTATCGAAAAGCTTGCCCAAGGCGGGAAACAGTTGGTCAAGCTGCCATACACCGTTAAAGGCATGGACGTGTCCCTGAGCGGCTTACTGACTGCTGCGGTGGCCCTACTAAAAAAAGGAGAATACAAGCTTGAAGACCTGTGTTACAGTCTTCAGGAAACAGCGTTTTCAATGGTCACAGAAGTAACCGAGAGGGCTCTAGCGCACACGGGAAGAGAAGAAGTTCTGCTGACAGGCGGAGTCGCCGCAAACAAGAGGCTGCAATGTATGATCAAATCTGTGGCAGAGGAGCATAGCGCCAGATTCGATGTTGTGCCGACCCAGTTTGCGATTGACAACGGAGCCATGATCGCGTGGACAGGCGTTCTGGCTTACACGCACGGCATGGCCACTCCAATTGAGAAAAGCCAGGTGCGGCTGAGGTGGCGGCTTGAAGAGGTTGAAGTTCTGTGGATGCAATGAAACAGCCTGTCCTGATAAAGAAGGGAGCTGAAGCTGATATCTATCTTGCGGATTGGCATGGACGAAAAGTGGTTTTGAAGAGGCGCCTGCCCAAGGAATATCGTCCCAAAGCCTTGGATGAGCAAATACGCGCTTACCGAACGATTCATGAACCTCAACTAATGCATGAAGCCAAAAAAGCTGGAGTGCCTACACCCATAATCTTTTTGGTCGATCGCAGAAACACCACGATAATAATGGAGTACATACAGGGGAAACAAGTGAAGCAACTGTTGAACCAAGTTTCCAAGAGTGAAAGACAAGGCATGTGCTTCAGAATTGGCGAATCAATAGGCAAGCTTCACGAATACGGGATAGTTCACGGTGACCTAACCACCTCAAACCTCATTCAACACCAAGAAGACAAGATTTTCTTCGTGGATTTCGGATTGGGCGACAAAACTAAAGAGCTTGAAGCCAGAGGGGTTGACCTTCACCTGATGAAGAGAGCTCTACAGAGCACTCACTACAAGTTTGCCGAAGAGTGTTTTGACTCTGCCATCAAAGGATATTCTACAGTCTTGGGGCTTGAAACATCAGAAAAAGTCTTAGATAAGATCAAGGAAATAGAAAGAAGAGGGCGCTACGTCGCCGAGAGGAAGGAAAGAACATGATAAAGACCATTTGGTGTATAACTCTTCACGTTTCGGACATGACAAGAGCCGTGAAATTCTACGAAGAAACATTAGGCTTGGAAAAGAAGTACGAGTTTCCAAGCTACGCTGGTTTCGAATGTGGCGGCATAGAGATAGGATTGGTTCCCGCCTCTGGAGAAATACAGAAGACAAGCCTCACGTCGCCATCCGTCGAATTTCTTGTTGATGATGTAGACAAGTTCTCCGATAGACTAAGCCGTGCGGGAGTGAAATTCATCAAACGATTGCACGACGAACCTTGGGGTGGGAGACAAGCAACCTTTGCGGATCCAGACGGCAACATTCTGGAGATCGCACAGATAGACTGGAAGAAATATTTCAGCGTGTCAGCCAAAGGTGCCAAGGGAAAACGTGAGGCAAAATGAGTCTTCAACTGAAAGGTCGCTTTGTTTTCTTTGCCACAAACAATGTTAACAAGTTCAAGGAAGCTAGGGAAGTCTTGGCCGAAAAGGAGATAGCAGTTGGAATGCTCAGAATCAAGTCACTGGAAATCCAAAGCGAAAGTCTCGAAGAAATCGCGCAGGCAAGCGTTATAGAAACTTTTCAAAGATATGGCCTTCCCATGGTGGTTGAGGATGCTGGGCTGTTCGTAGATGCCCTGAGAGGGTTCCCAGGTCCTTATGCCGCTTACGTTTACAAGACATTAGGCAACAAGGGTTTGCTCAGACTCATGGAAAAGACCGATAAGAGAAAAGCGAAGTTCAAATCGGTAGTTGCCTACTTCTCCTCGCAGTTAAAATCACCAATATGTTTTGATGGCATAGTCTCGGGAGAAATAGTCCATGAAGAAATGAAAGCAGGCAATAAAATGGGCTTCGGCTTTGACCCGATCTTCAAACCGGACAACAGTGACAAAACGTTCGCACAAATGAATGTTGTTGAGAAATGCAAGCGTTCACACCGCGCGGCTGCTTTTCGGAGATTCGCCGAATGGTACAAGTAACTCAATTTGGAAAATAGTCTTCATGCGCAATCAGTAATAGCGCGTCAGTACACTATTGATGAAAAAAATGGTGTTCTCGCACAAGTCATAAAAACTGAAGAAGAAGAGGACACTCATCGATGTAACGCGTCGAAAATGCGCGTACTAAGTAAACAGCACGGACCGGCATTGAAAAAGTTTAAGAATCCAACGTGTTGCCATCCTATCATGGCGCAACCAGCTTTCTCGGTCATAACTACTGCAAGAAACGAGAAGAATGAGGAGCTCCTTGAAGAGACTTTTCAAAACTGGGAAACGGTCAAGCATCTCTTTGAGAAGAAAACAGGCAAGAAAATAGAATTCGTGATCGTGGACGCGGGAGGAAACGCAGATTTTCCCAAATTGAGCGACTCCAACTTAATAGCCTGTGAAGCCTATCAGAAATACAGGCTGGGACTTTACAAGTCTGGAAAGATCAAGTACAAGTCATGGGATTCTCCTACGATAGGTAGAAACCTCGGTTTTTCCTATGCAAGAGGAAGCATTGTGGTCTTTCAGGATATAGATACCCAATTTTCCAGCGGCACCGAGTTGGATCTTAAGTATGTAACCTCAAAGCTTGACAAATATGAAAACTACTTTGAGGTGATGTACAAGGCGTTTAAAAGCAAGAACATTGCAGGGGCAGCTCCTTCTGCCAGGGCGAGTGACACGCGGAAAGTCGGTCGCAGATTTGGAATGATGGGGGAGAACTACACTGTTTGGTTCTCGACAAAAATCCCGACCATAAGGATGTGGGGTACTCCTATCTCGGGTCCAAGTGTTCCAGGATTCAGCATTGCTGTTCTGCGTGAAGTGGCTCTTAGAATTTGTGCGGATGAGGGGTATCTGTACGATCCAGAATTGGCTGTGGCAGAAGACCACAAGTTTTCAAGGATTTTAGGCGAGTATGGAAGGGTTTCTTATGAAAAACGGGCCGGCGTGTTTACAAGGACTATTAACAGGGTTAGTCCTGGTTTTGATTTGCTGAAATCTTTTCTTTACGCCTTCATGTGGATAATTCCTTATTCATTTCCAGATGCTTGGAAATATAGAAGGCACACTTTTTCGATATGAATGCAAGCATACAAATTCGAGCGCCCACTGGAAATAGCCAGCAAATCGCTGGAAGCAAGGTTTAATACGCTGACGAGATTGATGGAAAGAAACTCTTCAGAAAACAGAAATAAATGAAGGAGGCACATATTGTCGAAAGAGACAGTTATTCTTAAATATGCGCGTACCTTCGCTGATACAGAGTTTAAGGGATGGTTGATGCCCAAACAAGAAAAGGGAAAGTCTCATCAAATCAGACCGGTCAGCAAACGACCTCCGAGCTGGTGCAAATACCAGCCAGAAGAGGTGGAAGCTTTGATCGTCAAACTGGGAAAGGAAGGCAACTCTCCCAGCCGCATCGGGACAATCCTCAGAGATCAGCACGCGATTCCGTTGGCAAAGCCGATAATCGGAAAAAGAGTGATGAAAGTCCTCAAAGAAAACGAACTTGCTCCATCATTGCCAGAAGACTTGGCAAGCCTGCTCAAGAAAGCAGAAAGCCTCGCGCTTCATCTTGAAAAGAACAGAACAGACCAGATTAACAAAAGAGCGCTTCAGCTGATTGAGGCAAAGATCCATAAAATCTCAAGATATTACAAGCACAAGGGCATCATTCCGCCGAACTGGAAGTACGAAGCGAAAATAGCTTCGATAACCTAGCTGTTTTCGTTTTCTCATTTCATTAACCCTCCCCAAAAAATGTGTCTTGCACGTTTTAAACCCTTAAATAACTTAACCTTCTAGCCTACAGTGATAGCCCATGGCTTCATCGCTAAACGAGAACCAGGTTGCGTGTTTTCTGAATTCGGCCAGCCAGGCAGCCAAGACCGTTTTGGATACGGTTAAGGAAGACGGGTTTATCCATGTTTTTTCGCACTTGGACGCCGATGGAGTTGCAGCAGCGGGAATCATCGGAAAAGCACTGTTCAGGCTTGACGCAAGATTTCGAATTCGAATAACCCAATGGATTGAACAGAATATCGTGGGCGAGATACTCTCGGACAAACCGCAATTGGTGATTTTTACCGATTTGGGAAGCGGGTACGTCGATTTGTTGAATCAGAAACTCGGTGACTTCAAGATTGCAATTCTGGACCATCATCAGATCGTCGGCAAGGAGTCGGACAACTTCGTCCACGTAAACCCTCATCTGTATGGAATTGATGGTGCAAGAGACGTTAGCGGAGCTGGTGTGGCATATTTTGTCGCTCATGCCGTCGACAAAGTTAACATTGATTTGGCTCCAATCGCCGTCGTCGGGGCCTTGGGAGATATGCAGGACAAGTATGATCAGCGAATGCTCGGAGGGCTCAATGGGAAAATACTCGAAGATGCGAAGAGTTCAGGTCTTCTCACTGTGGAGAAAGATCTGATATTTTTCGGCAGAGAGACGCGTCCCATCCATAAGACCTTGGCATCCACCACAAGCCCGTTTATCCCAGGTATAAGCGGTGAAGAGGATAGCAGCCTGGCTTTTCTGGCCAGTCTGGGCATCAAACCAAGAGAAGGTGACAAGTGGCGAGCTCTGAGGGATCTTTCAGAGGAAGAAAAGAAGCGATTATGTTCGGCCTTGGCCGATCACCTGCTCTCAAAGGGCTTGCGCTACGAAGTTTCAAACCTCATAGGGCATGTTTACGTCTTGAATCGTGAAGAACCTTGGACCCCGCTCAGGGATGCCAGAGAATTTGCTGTCTTGTTGAATGCCACTGGTAGAATGGACAAGTCAGGCCTCGGAATAGCCGTGTGCATGGGCGACAGGGGACAGGGGCTTGAGGGAGCAAACAAGGTTCTGGAAGATTACAGAAGAACCATAAACAAGTACCTCGGATGGGTGATGGAGAAACCTGAACGAGTCAAAGAGTTTGAAAACATCTATGTTGTCTCCGGCGAGAATTTCATCGACGACAAGATAATCGGCGCAATTTCCTCCATACTTTCAGGAAGTCTCCCAAACCCGGAGAAACCTTTGATCGCCTACTCTAGTGTCGAAGGAGAAGACATAGCGAAAATCTCCGCAAGAACTTCGGACACGGTCACAAGCAGGGGACTCAATCTAGGAGAGATCATGCAGGTTGCAGCAGAAAGATTTCTGGGAAAGGGCGGAGGACACAACGTTGCCGCTGGCGCACAGGTTCCCATGGAAGACATAGACGACTTCATAAGAACCGTGAATGAGCTTGTCGGGAAACAGTTGAAAGGCGAGGGAATTGAGGGCTGAAATAACAATAGAGTATGACGATGCGCGAATCGCAGAAGCCATCGCCGACGCGGTGTCCCCGGACAACTCTGGAACACCGAACGACCTGTCTGTCAAAACACGAAGTGAGAAGAAAAAAGTTGTTACCCGGATAGTATGCCAAAAAGCATTCCCGACGTTTGTTGCTACAATTGATGATCTCCTCTTTTCCGTTGCGACTGCGGAGAAGACCCTTCAAGAGATGATGAAACCTCGAACACGGACAAATGTCTAATTGCAGCACTCCTCAGACAGCGGAGCACTTGCTTATGAACGCAGGTTGCAAGAGCCTCAAATTAGAATTATTACAGCCAGAGTTTTCGAAAGCATTCCTTATGATAATGGCGTGCTTTTTCACCGAAGTTCTTGGCCTCGACTTCCTGCCCTGGCTCTATTGCATCGCCACATTCGTCGCAAAGTAACGCGCTATTCTGGTCTTCAGCGCGTAGCCTCTGAAGTTTCTCGCATTGGGCTCTCAATTCCGATATTCTACTCTTCAAAGCCTGCAGCTTGTGTAACGTAGCCTCTATCCTTTCCTTGGTTTCAAGCTGCTCATTCGAGTTGATATTTCCATAAAGTTCCGTTTTCTTGAGCATTGTCCTTCACCTTTGTGTGAACATCAGATAAATTGTATCTTAATAGATAATACTTTATTTCTCTCGCCACAATATTCCCAAAAAGAACATAGAACAGGAATCCAAGAATTCCTTGGACCAACTGTTTGATTGTGGCACATACGAATATGGAGGTGCCCTTTCTCATTCTGCCGTTAGAGGGAAATGGCGCGGCAAATCATGCCATCAGAGTCGTAGCATTCTGCCGATATCATGCAAAACCCAGACTCGAAAACGTTGAACGAAGAAAAGAGGATACTTCGCTCTTCGCGGTCTTCTGGCCTCTTGTTCTAGGGAAAGAACCGGGTTGAATGCCCAACCGAGTGCGGGCGTCTGATCTGTTGTTTTTCTTTATGGTAAGTGCATTTGTTCTAGGATTTTCTTGGCGTCTGCACTTTTTTCCATGAAGATGCTTATGTTGTTTTCGCCGATGCTCAGGTGGAGCGTTTTTGTGTCTTTTCCTTCGACGATGATGTTTTTGACTTTGCCCAAGTCAAATAATTCTGAGAGTTGTTCGCTTGCCTCGAACGCTGCGGAAGAAAGAGTGGCGTAGTCTATGACTTTGGTTGGATCCTTAAGGTCTATTGCCGCTGAAGTAGTGTTTCTGAGGATGTAGCCTATGACTGTGTCGCAGTTCTTGATGTTTTCCAAGATGGGCCGTACGTCATCTTCATGCGCGGCTCTTTCAATGGCTATCGGCTCGAATTCGCTGGTAGTTTCTTGAATGTTTTTCTTCTGCTTGACCATGCTGAAGCCTCTATCATTCGATTATTGGCTTAACCTTGACGAGTTCGCCTTTCTTTATTTCTAGAGATTGCTGGATTTTTTCAGGTATCTGTATGATGCCCTTGCCTTCATATTTCGAGTCTTTTATCGGCTTAAGCTTGCAGCGGGTCGATTTTCCTCCGAAAGTCTCGATTGTGACTTCCTCGATTTTTCTGTCTTCATACAGTTCTGTCCATTGTGACATCGTGTCGCCGTCGATGCGCACGGTGTCTGATGACGCAAACAAGCCTCCGACGTTCTCCACGATGAACTGGTTTACCTGAGGCTCTGGAAGAATACTTTCAAGGCTGGTTTCGGACACATCGTGTTCTTCGTGCTTCTCTGCAGTCTCTTCAGTAGATTCCTGTATGGGCTTGACGTCTGGTTCGACCGTCGGCTCCTCATTTTCAGGTTCAGACGGAGTGCCTCTGTTGTGGGAAGGGTTGATTTTCTCAAGTAGCTTCAGAACTGTTGGAACAAGGACACCGGTCAGAGTGTTTATGTATTTCATGTCTGCCTTTTCTGGAACCACGGTTACCAAGTAAAAATCCTTTGTTCGCGAAACATTCACTGTTCCCTTGTTGCCCTCGAGGATTATGCTTTGGACACCGCCCAGCGTTTCAGCCTTTTCCAATACGTCATCAAGTGCGTCGACAGCGTGCACTGCGGCTTCTTCCTGAGCTTTTTCTTCTCCGCTTATGATGTCGCCGTCTTCCTTGAACAAGAAAATGCTTTGGATGTCTGGACATGCGTTAGTGATTTCGTTCAGAGTGTTCCTTAGGGCAAAAGAGTAAGCGTCGTTGTCCATGCTTTCACTTCTCATCAGGCTATGTTATTCTGAAGAGTATTCGTTCAGGAACGCCGTCGCTCTCAATGACGAGATACTTTAGGCCTTCGGTGTCGCCAAGCTGGTCTAACCACTTCAACGCATCGCGAGCCTTCTGCAAAACCAGCAGCCTTTCCTGATGGCTTCGCACAACCTCCTCGATGGCTGTCAACTCGTGAAACGGATTTGCATCCAACACAATGTTCAGGCTGCCGACTGAAATCTCTCCCAAACTTTCAGACGTTGCCTTCTTGCCTGCCAGTTTCATGACTACCTCATGAATCTTCTTTGACTTTTCAGCCAAGGCTCTGATGTCATCCAACCGGCGCAGGTACTCGCCTAACGTACTTTTTGTTTCGGAAATCTCTTTATCCAAGGTTTCTGCTATCTCTTCTGCTGAACCGTACTCTTTTATTTCCACAACCATTCATTGCACCTCCAAACAGGAAACAATATGGGAAACTTTGGATCCTTCACCCCGCTCCCAAACATCGATGAAATGAGGGGAGATTAGCTGGGAGCTGACATCGTTCTAACGAACGTGTTGCCCTTCGAGGATAGCAGTTTGACTTCGTACTGTGCGCCAGCAGCGAAATCTAAGGTGTCTGGAACTATAGTGAGTTGGGTTACGTTGTTGCCTGGAACTGTTAGCGGCAGACCTGTGGATCCTCCTGACATTGCTTGCTTATGATTATTTACCCAAGCTTCACTGATCGTTATTGGGGTGGTTCCGGTGTTTTGGAAGGTCACAACTACGTTGCCAGGCGTGCCAGTAGTGAATATCAAGTTTGTTACCTGTCCTTGTTCTGTTGCCATGAAGTTGAAGGTTAGTGCTCCCATCCATGCTGCTACTGCTATGCTGACTGCGACTGTTACGGCGATGAGTATGATTGAGGCTACTACGGGGCTTAGGGCTTTTCTGCTTCTCAACATTTTCATTTTGTTTTTATCCCTCCTTCTGGAGTTACTACGTAGCTTAGTAGAACCTAAGCTTTTAAATCTTACGACTTAATACACAAGATTATCCATTTGTATAACAAAGATACGCATACTCCAAAGAATGATGCCTAGCATAGTGTGTGGTGAATGTTAAAAAAAGAAGTGTTGAACAGTTGTGCGTCTACGCGTTTTTCGGGTTTATTGCTCCAGCTTGTCGAACAGTCCTATGAGTAGCTCCGCGATTTTCTTGCCTTGCGGCGTTATCTTGTAAAGCTTCTTGAGCGGATCTATCCGCTCGCTTTTGGCCAAGCCTAACTGTTCGATTTCTATCATTCTGGCTCTGAAGGTGCCGTCGCTGAGCGTCAGACGGTTTTGGCGCATGAAGTCCTTCGCTTCTTTCCATTTTCCACGGTTCATGTGGAGCAGCAAGATGCAGTCTATGGCGTGGTCTTTTTCAAGCATGGCTTTTATCGCCGAAAGCTTGGGGTCCGTCAGAATGTGTATCGCCTTCTTCTCTTCTCCATCTTTCATTTTCACATCATCCTGTCCTTTTCTTGTATATCCTTCACCCTTTAAAAGATTTAACCTATATTACGATTTATGACTTATTATTCCGTTCTATACAACAGCTCTATGGTCATCTATACTCCCCGGTAGCCGTTTATTCTCGCAACCCCACTCAACCTGACGCTGACTGAGCGGACATAGCGTTCATGTACACGGAAAGTGACAGAACAAAGTCATCCTCAAACAGCCTCATTGACGTCCCGCCATCAACCAGAACCATCTCCAGAACCTCGCAGCTGAAAGCCCCAACGAAACCCAAACCCTCAAAAAGCCAACACGAGCTGGCAACAACGCATTCAACCCCTACTTCAGTTTGAGCCTCAAAAAAATCACGAATTGAGTACTCAAACACAGGGGCTCGAAGTCGAACATGCCGCCCTCTTGCGGATGGCAGGAAAATGCATATTGGCCCATTTGCAGGGATGACGTGGGTTGAATTCTGAACCGTTACAAGCCAGATAGAACATAATTCCACAATTCTTAAATCTGCACGCGTGGAAAATATGTGTCACGGAAAGGAGAAGGGTAAGAATAGAAAGAGGGGAGCGGTAACTGCGTTTCGAGCGGTACCTTCGATGATCCTCTCCTCATAGTCTGAGCAGAACCTCGTGTTCTTGTCTTCACAAGCGTGCCTATTCGCACATGTTTTCCATGATTTTCCAGTTTCAGAACGTTTAAATTTGCGTTTGCCCTATTATCTGTGGGAGAAAGGGGTTCCAAATAGCCCGGTGCACGGGTCTGCATTGGTGAGCTTGTTGATTGAGCCTGAAGGAAGCGTCAGCAATAGTCATCGTGGCAATTTTGACATCATCGCAGACATTCTGGATGCTTCCTACGGAGGGGTTAGGAAGACTTGTCTGATGTACCGTTGTAACCTCAGTTTTAAACAGTTGAAGTCTTATTCGAGTTTTCTGCTTGAGAACGGCCTGCTTCGCCTGAACGGTCAAGCAAACGAGTCTGAAATCGGGATGTTCGAGGTTACTGAAAAAGGCAGAGAATTCTTAAGAGCCTACAAGGGTTTGAAAGCGCTTGTTAAGTAGCCTCTTGAGTCAGAAATTTTCTAACGGTTTCTTCAATTCTCATTCTTTTTTGCGTTTCATCTATTGCTACGAACTCGTATTCTTTCAGAAATCCTGCGATCTGCTGGATTTGGTTCCTGTTCAAGTTCATTTTTCTTCGAACCTCCTCCAACCTGTGCCAATTTCCATCGTTGAGTATATCCAGAACTTCCGCAACCTTAAAAGCCATCGACAGGTCCAGCAGATGCTGATTGGATGCATGTGTTTAAAGACTTTCTGATGTTATCTTAGAGAAGTTTTTTCTAGAATATTCTTTCCTAATCCACGTCAACCGAGGTTTAGGACAAGGTTTCCGTCCAATTGTCCCGGGCTGAAGTGGTCTTCAGCAAAGGCTTTAACGAGAGCGGTCGTATGCAAGAACGGAGACCTTGATGGGACAGAATAGGTGGCTGGAGATACTGGTACAGTGCAAGAACAAGATACGAAAGCAAATCGGTCCGCTGCTCGAAACGCTGGACCAGCCTCAGCCAGACCTGGGCATCGGAGCAGGCGGGGACCCCATAAGAAAGATAGACTTGGCAGCTGAAAACGCAATAGTCGGCACATTGATGGGGCAAGGGTATTCTTTCACCTTAATAAGCGAGGAGTCTGGCGTGCGAGAATACGGTGAAAACCCGCAAGAATGTTACATAACGGTTGACCCCATAGACGGTACGACGAACTTGATGAGAAGAGTTCCTTTCTACGCAACTTCGATGGCAGTATCTGATAAACCATTCTTGAAGGACGTGCACTCAGCTTTGGTCGCTGATTTATTTCACGGCGTAACCTACACGGCGCAGGAGGGCAAAGGTTCCTTCCGTGACAATCGAACAATCTCTCCTTCCGGCAACGCCCTGCTCGAGGAAGCGGTCATAGGCGTAGACTTGAACAGCTACAAGGTCGAGAGAATTGTTCCCAGACTGACGGGGTTGATAAAAAAAACGAAGCACATACGCCACTTCGGAGCCAACGCGCTGGAGCTGTGCTATGTGGCGGATGGGACAACCGACGCCTTCATTGACATCCGTGGAAAGCTTCGCACCACGGACGTGGCCGCTGCCTGCCTGATTGTGAAGGAGGCGGGTGCATTGCTAACAACGCCGGATGGAAAACCGTTAGATGCCCGACTGGATCCCAAACAGAAGGTGGAGTTTATAGCCGCTGCTAACGCTGAAATGCACAGGACAATACTCGGTTTGGTAAAGTCTGGAAAGGAAAAAGCATGATAACTCCGCTGCCACCTTATCCGGCTGCACTTCTAAAATCACGCGGGACTCGACTGATGGCCATAGCTGACCTGCACATAGGATGGGAGATGTCTCTCTCTGCCGAGGGCATACACGTTCCAACACAAACGCCCAAGCTTCTGAAGAAACTCATCGGCCTTCTGTCAGAATACAAGCCGGATGAACTCCTCGTGTTGGGCGACGTGAAACACACGGTTGCCACAGCGGAGAGAATGGAGTGGCACGACATCCCTGACTTCTTCAACGCGTTGAAGAAGCGTGTGCAACGAATATCAGTCATTCGCGGCAATCACGACGGAAACCTTGAGCCACTGCTGCCTGAGGAGATAGGAATTCTGCCGGCGACGGGCGTAGCGTTCGATGGTGTGGGGTTTTTCCACGGTCATCAGTGGCCTTCTCCGGCCCTTCTGAAGTGCAAAACACTCGTGATGGGGCACGTTCATCCCGTTGTGGTGTTCCGTGATCCTGCGGGGTTCAGGGTGACGAGACAGGTTTGGGTGAAAGCAAACTGTGACGGAGGCAAGCTTTCGGAGGTTTTGCTCCGGAAACACAGGATAAAGGTTGAAAGGAGTGCGGGAGAGACTTTTTACAAACTTCACGGAATGAAACCCAAAGCCTCGCAGCTTTTCATAATGCCTTCTTTCAACGATTTCTTAGGAGGCAAACCGTTGAACGCGAGGAGAGCAGTCGGCAACTCCAAGACCGAGGTCGTTACGGGTCCGGTTCTGAGGTCGGAAGCCGTAGACATGAGAGCTGCTGAGGCTTATCTGCTCGACGGAACCTTGCTCGGGACGATTGAGCAGCTTAGAACTTTGAGCTGAGCGCCCGTGTCCGCGTAACATTTATAGACAAACACCCTCCTCATTCTAGACAACGGTGATGGATGCGATGTCTTCAGAAGACGATTATTCAGAGTGGTACAAGAAGAGGCGGTCTCCGTTCTTCAGAAGCTGGGGCTTTGAGGATGTTGACAAGATTTTCGAGGAAATGGAGAAGATGATGGAAAAGGAGTTTAGAGACTTCGCTTCGCGTGTTCCGAAGGACTACGTGAGGGAGCGTAAGCTACCGGACGGTTCGACGGCGCGCGAGTTTGGGCCTTTCGTGTACGGCTACAGCATGAAGGTGGGCTCCGACGGGAAGCCTGAAATCCGCGAGTTTGGAAACGTGAAGCCGAGGAGAAACGGGCTTCCCCACGTGCAGGAGGAGCGTGAACCTCTGGTGGACATAGTTGAGACAAACGGTGAGATCCACGTTGTGGCTGAACTGCCGGGCGTTGAGAAGAGGGACATAAAGCTGAGTGGAACGGAAGACACGTTGACTATGATGGTGGACACTCCTCAACGTAAGTACTTCAAGGAGGTCTCTTTGCCCGGGAAGGTGAAGGTGAGGGAAGCGAGGTCGCAGTACAAGAACGGTGTTCTGGAGGTCACGTTGCCGAAAACAAAGGATGGGAAACCGCCTAGAGGCGAGCCTATAAGCATAGAGTAGCCTCGTTTTTCGATGGTGTTCCTGACTGGGTAGTTTGCGTGTTATGGACGAAGAATCTGAGAATGAACTGCTGGCCGTGGTGTGCAAGGGAGCGAAGGCAGAGGGCAGGCTGACCGGTAAGGATTTGACGAGGCTCTATGAGGTCTTTGGGCAGCGTTTCACGAGGGCTTTTGAGGCTCTGAGGGAGAACCGTGTGAAGCGGTATGTTTTCAGGCCGAGCGGCAGAATCGTCTGGATCGTCGTTGGGAAGGAGCGGGACTACCTGATAATGCCCGAGGCTGAGTTCTGCACGTGTGATGATTTCTATTTTCGGGTTGTGGACAAGAAGGTTCACCTGTGCTATCACCTCATCGGACAGAAGCTTGCGAAGGCCTTGGGCTGGTATGAAGGTATAGAGGAGCACGATGAACTTTACGATTCGCTCATGAACGAGTGGAAAAAAGCTACTGTTTAAATATTCAAACTCGAATAAAGTGTGAAAGGAGACCGTTCACATGGACATAGGAGAATACTTCGTGCTGCTCCAGTACATCATGATGGCAGCGACATTCATCGCCTTGGCCTTAGTGTTTCTATACTTGTATTACGGTAAAGAGGAAAAAGAAGAATCCTAAGCGTTCGTGTTGTCCGCTCTTCCGCGCGATATCAGGAACATGATGACGCTTAGAACTGTCGTGATTGTGGCGAACAGAATCAGCCACTGCGCTCCAGATCCGGCGCCGAAGGCGATTGGGATTGACCCGATGACGATGTTTGAAGAAGAAGGCTATGATTGTGCCTAGGCTGTAGAGCGTCTGTGTGTCCATTTTTGCGCTGGGGCTCCTTCACGTTGAGAGTCGCTGACGGGTTCTAATAAACTTTATAGCGCAAATCGTTTCACACTTGCAGTGTTGTTGAAGTTGAAATGAAGTTTGAAGAGATGGTTGAGCGCATTCTTTCGTGTTGTCCGGGGGTTTCGAGGGAATCGGTTCTGGAGAGGCTGGAGGCGGAGAGGAGAAAGGCTGGAGGGTTGATTTCGGACGAGAGCCTTCTGCGGATGATTGCAGTGGGGTTCGGCTGTGAAGTTCTGAACTGTGAGACTGCGGCGCCTGCTCTGTTGTTGGTAGATTTGATTCCTGGATTGCATGACGTCAGCGTTGTAGGGCGGGTTGTTGCCGTGTTTTCTCCAAAGGATTTTAATGGGAGTAGGAAGGGGCGATTTGCGAGCTTGCTCATCGCTGATGAGAGCGGTGTTCTACGAGTTGTGTTGTGGAACGACAAGGCGGGTTTGGCTGAGTCTGGCGGGGTTGAGGTTGGCGAAGTGGTTCGTTTTCGTCATGGATACACTCGCGAGGATTATGGTGGAAGGGTTGAGGTGCACGTTGGAGAGAAGTGCAGTGTTGAAGTTAACCCGGTGGGCGTGAGGTCGGCGGATTATCCTTCGATTAGCAAGTTTACGACGAGAATCGGTGAGCTGTCGCGTGTTCAGAGGAGCAGCAATGTGAACTTGGCTGGCACCGTTAAACGGTTGGGTTCGGTGTCGCAGTTTGAGCGTTCGGATGCAAGTTTGGGGAAGGTTATGCGGTTCGTTTTGTCTGACGGCACGGGGGAAGTGTCGGTTGTGGTTTGGAACGAGAAGGTCGACGAGGTTGAAGGACTGCTTAAGGTGGGCGCGGGGTTGCGGGTTGTGAACGCTAAGGTGAAGAAGGCAAGTGGTGAGGAGTTGGAGGTTCACGTGGGCGGGGCGACTTATGTTGGGGTTGAGGCTTTTTCGGAGTTTTCGAGTTTGGTGAGTTTGAGGGAGGGTCTAGACCGTGTTAATGTTATGGGAGAGGTGGTTTCGAGGCCGATGGTCAGGGATGTGAGAACGTCGAGGCAGGAAGTTTTGAAGCTGGCTACTTTCGAGTTGAAGGACGAGACGGGTAGGATGTGGGTCTCAGCGTGGCGAAACCATGCGGATTCTGTGAAAGACTTGAAGGTCGGCGACAGAATCGTCATCGAGAACGCCTATGTGAAAAGGGGCTTCGGCGACCAGCTTGAGTTGTCGACTAGAAACGCCACGTCCATAGTTAAGGAAGTGGAAAGGCCGAGCTGAAAGAATCGTTGTGAAACTGTTCTCGAAGAATCGATGTGCATGCTTTTTTTGCTGATTGTCCTTGGACTGGTTGCGCGCTTGACCGCAATGTTGGAATTCGAGGTCTTGTGTTTGAGTACTCAATGCGTGATTTTTTTGAGGCTCAAACTGAAGTGGGAGTTGAATGCGTTGTTGCCAGAGCATGTTAACCTGTGAGCCCTTGTGTTTGAGTACTCAATGCGTGATTTTTTTGAGGCTCAATTTCTCATTTGTTGTTTTGCGGAGTGTCTTCGTGGGTGCGCGATGCATGTTTGATGTCTGATTGTGGTTTGGGTGTTTTGATGTTTCTTGAAGAGTGTTGATAATGGCTTAGGCGTCAGTTTTGTAAGCGAGTTATTGCGTATGTCATGAGTGGGAGGTTGTAACTGAGTGGATTTTGCAATGCTTGCTGCAAGACGGCGGAGCATTAGGAAGTTCAAGCTGGATCCTGTTGCTTCGGGCGTGCTTAACAGGGTCCTTGAGGCTGGTCGTTGGGCTCCTTCGGCTGGCAACTGTCAGCCTTGGCGCTTCGTGGTGGTAACTGATGTCGAGGTTAAGGGGAGAATAGCGGGGATTTGCACTGGATTTAGCAGAGAGCACTGGAGGAATTTCTCTCCTGAACGTGCAAAGTACTTGGCTGCTCGGGGTGGGACTTGGGACAAATCGTACATGAAGAACGTGCCGGTTCTGATAGCGGTGTGCTACGAACTTGTGCAGGGTATGACAGAGGAGATGTTGCTGGCGTCGGTTTGGACGGCCGTTGAAAACATGCTGTTGGCTGCTGCAGCTGAGGGACTGGGTAGTTGCGTGTACACGTTCTACAGTCGGAGGGAAGAGAGCAAAGTTAAGCGTATTCTATGGGTGCCGGAGAACTACAGGACAGCATGCATCATCCAGGCTGGTCATCCGAGTGTTGAGCCCCCCGCTCCGTACAGGAAAAAGCTTGAGGAAATAGTGTCATACCAGCACTTCTGAGACAACTCACTTTTGTTTTTGACGCTTCATAGCGCGCGGCGATGCGAAATCAATCTCGGTATCCCCTGCGCGTTTTTACCCCCATTTTTCTTACCCAATAATTCCCTGTTCCACGCGCTCACGTCACAAATACTGTGCAAAATGCCTAAGAGGCCTTCAAAAACCAACTTGAAATACAAGAACAGGCGTGGAGAAAGCCTGCAAAAGCATATTAGCATTTTTCGATAACAAGTTGTTCTATGAACTATAAAGAAAGACAGGAAATAATCGCGCGTTCCCCTATTTCTTTTGCGTATTTGAAGCGTTTCAACGCTGCTGCAGGCGTTTTGCACTTGGTACAGGGAATCTTAATGTTGACTTTGGGCTTTGTTTTGAAATGGCCAATAAATGTGTACACGTTCTACCTGAAAGTAGCAGGTCCTCCGCCATGGTCGCCGACCGTAAGTCAACCTCTTTTCACATTCAACAATCTTGGAGTGATCCTTGCGTCTTTTCCTCTGATTTCTGCGATAGCGCATTTTACGATTGCTTATCCGAGGAATGAAAGCTACAATGAGAATTTGAAGAAGGGTATGAATCCTTACCGCTGGTATGAGTATGCCTTCTCAAGCTCTATCATGATAGCCTTGATATCAACGTTCGTTGGCATCCTGGATTTCTGGTCGCTCGCAATGATTTTTGTGCTGAATGCGATGATGATAATGTTCGGTTACATGATGGAGTTGGTGAATCAGAAGACCGAGAAGACGAACTGGTCCGCCTTCAGCTTGGGCTGTGTTTCTGGAGGCCTTCCATGGATCGTGCTTTTTGCCTATTTCATAGGTGCTGTCACATCCGCAAGCGCAGGTCAAGGTCCACCAACTTTCGTGTACTTCATCCTCTTCACCTACTTCGTTCTCTTCATGGTCTTCGCAGTTAACATGGTTTTGCAGTACAAAGGCATTGGACGCTGGAACGACTACTTGTATGGTGAAAGAACCTACATAATCCTCAGTTTCGTAGCGAAAACACTCCTAGCATGGCTCGTGTTCAGCGGAGTATTTGCGCCACATTAAGCAGCTCCAACAAACCCCTTTTTTTGTCGCTTTGCTCCTCAGTACGACATGAGGGCCCATATCTTGAAGTCTAGCGCACGTGGATAGATTCTTCAAAAAGGAAACAACTTTTTCCCTTGCAGGATGACCGATGAGATATGTTGCGTCCTTGCGACTGAACGTTCCATCCCTTTTCGTAGCGCAGTATCCCAGCTACTGTTCTTCGTAGGATATCCACAAATATGAAGAGATTAGACCTGCAGAACATAGTCGGTCGGATCCTGTTGCTGGCAGACTGTGTGGGCACACCGGATGCGAAAACTTCGATTCGCACTTGGAAATGAACCAATTGGTTTACAAAAATCTGTTCGTTAGACACATTTTTCTCATTCTTTGCAAGATAGCGCAAGATTTAAAGGCGAATCAGCTGCTATATGTTGTTAGAGATTTGTCCTGCATTAGTGCCATTGTTAGTTGAATCTGGGAGAGGGGAGCGTGCACGCGAGAAATAGGATGGCAGTTCTTTTTATAGCAGTGTTGATGCTCGTAAGCGCGCTAAGCATGCCCCTTATGATGAATCCAGCATTCGCAACGAGCGCTGGTTCCAATTCTCAGGCTTCCGGCCTCGGAAAAGAAGCAAATGCGGCTCTTAATTTTACAGCGAGTTCAGCTCAAACTCCAAGTTCCAGCTGGGACAGATGGAACTTCAATGACACAACCGCATGGAGCAAATATGGTTCAACAGATGGCAGCGAGTCGAGACTGATAGTTGGGGTCAACACCCGAGATCCTGCGAGCCTTGACAAGCTTGAGAGCACGGTGATGAGATATCAGGCGGGAATCGTGGACAAGGTTGCTATGGAGGGCAACGTTAGGGCTGTGGTTGTTGAGCTTCCTTTATCTTACGTGCCTTCCTTTGTGGAGGAAGTTCGTGCCACCGACATGGCCAGCTACGTTGAACCCCGTATGAAGGTTCAGGCTACGTTTACTCCCAACGACCCCTACTGGAACGCGCAATGGGGACCGCAGATGATACAGGCTGATTGGGCTTGGAACACGACGGCGGGCTCACAAGATGTTCTCGTTGCAGTTGTCGATACGGGCATTGATTATGATCATCCTGACCTGGCAGGAAACTACGTGCCTCTGGGGTTCAACTGGGTGGGCATGAATGCTAATCCTCGAGACGACTTCGGGCACGGGACCCACTGTGCCGGCATAATCGCTGGCGTCTTGAACAATGACATGGGAATAGCTGGAGTGGCGCAGGTTCACATCATGGCCGAAAAAGTGCTTGACAGTGGAGGTTACGGCTATTGGGATTGGGTTGCCAATGGGATAATTAACGCTACAGACTGTGGTGCCAAGATAATCAGCATGAGCTTAGGCGGCTATGGCGACAGTCAACTGCTGCATGACGCTGTCAAGTATGCGCACGATAGGGGGGTGTTACTTGTAGCTGCTGCGGGCAACGATAACACTAACACGCGATCTTACCCGGCTGCCTATGAAGAAGTCGTTGGGGTGGCCGCAACAGATCAATATGATAGCAAAGCTTGGTTCTCAAACTGGGGAGACTGGATTGAACTTGCAGCTCCTGGGGTTGGCATACTGTCAACGATGCCGACCTATTATGTGACTTTGAATGACTGGGGGTACTCAATGAATTACGCTTATATGGACGGGACATCCATGGCTTGTCCGCACGCTGCGGGAGTGGCGGCTCTTGTGTGGAGTCTCTACCCGAATAAGACAAGAGACTGGGTGAGACTGTGGCTTCGTGATACCGCCAACGACTTGGGAGACTCGGGGTTCGATGAAATCTATGGATACGGGAGGGTCAATGCGAGGAATGCCGTTGAACAGCAGCCTCCGACTCATGAACTCATTGCGTCTGAGCTCATAACCCCTAGGTACGTGCTACCTGCAACCGTGGCAATGATAAACGCCACTGTGCTCAATTTTGGACGAGACACAGAAAGCAACGTAGATGTTCAACTACTGGCAAATGACTCGGTGGCAGACTTCGTGGTTGTAGACTCTCTTGACAGCGGTTGCTCCGCGACAATCAGCTTTCAATGGGCTCCTACGACTGAAGGATCATACAACGTGACGTTTTACGTCGTTCCAAAACTAGGCGAAGCGAAAATGGATAACAACTTTTTATCGAAGTTTGTTTACGTCGGGCGCGCAGTCAAGGCCGTGGTACTGCGTTCGTCAGGCAACGTTTTAAGTAACGTTGTTGAGAATTGGCAAGTTCTCTCCAATGATTGGCAATTGTTCGGCGGGACGTTGGTTGACATTGACTATACAACTTTGAACAAGCCGGCAATAACATACGAAGACCTTGTTGCGACGGGGGCGGATGTCCTCATCATTTCATGTGCCTACGATGCGTATTCAGGATGGGAGTTCACCGATTCAGAGATTGAAGCGATAACTCAGTATGTTCGTGAGGGTCATGGTCTGATAGTCACCGCGGGGACCTTGTATGACGGTGCTCCTAACAACAAGAAGCTGGCCCCGCTTCTGGGGATAAAGGAGGATGTAAGTTGGACAGCAACATCGACTGACTTGCTGCATCTAGCTAACTCAACTCATCCTCTCTTCGCCAGGGTGCCGAATCCACTTGTGTTTCCGTATGCCGGCACGGCACTTCCGTCAGACGGAAGGTGGGATTCCAGCGAATTGGCAGGCGGCAAGTACCTTGCACTGGGTCACCATCTGGAAAGTTGTGTTGTAGCCTTCAAGGGTCTTGCGTACATTTCTCCTTGGCTCGAAGCAATCCCCTCGTACTACCAGCATAACTTGCAACTGCTCTACAACGCGATTCTGTGGTCACGATATGAACGGCCTCAGCACGATCTCGAAGTGTCTCTGCAGTGCCCGTTCCACCTTAAACCAGACAAGCCCACCATAGTAAACGCTACAGTATCAAACCTGGGCTTGAACGATGAAACTAATGTGGAACTTGATCTGCTTGTCGACGGCTCGAACGTTGCAAACCTGGCAGGTCAGGCTCTGTCAGTCGGCGAATCGCTGACTCTTTCATATCCATGGACTCCCAGTCTAGGAACTTACAATGTGACGGCCTGCTCCCCTCTGATTCCGGGTGAGGAAGATACCTCCAACAACGTGAAAACAACCTATCTGAGCGTCACGAATATTCCTGTAGTGGGTTTCATCGAAACTCATGGCGAAACATTGCACAGTGATGAGATAAAAACGTACTACACGAGCCTCGGATACATCGTAGGTACCATACGCTCCACGTTGACCCCGCAGCTTTTGGCGGACTACGACGTTCTAATCGTAGGCGAAGACTGGTACGACGTCCCATGGGCGGCGAGTGAGACCCAGGCAGTCGAAGACTTCATTCGCGTAGGGAAAGGGTTCGTTGGAATAGGAGACGAACTTGACTTCTCCATGCAGGACATTCTCCGAGTATACGGTATTACCTACACCGGTCTATACGGGGGCTATGGGCCTTCTAGTAATTTTGACCATTCACATCCCCTAATGGAGAACGTGAGTCAAATATATTCTTCCAGTGCCGTTAACACATTACATGCGGCTTCTCCAGCGTACTGGATTGCAGGTGACATGAGCAACATGTACACGCTCATTGCTGGAGCTGAGGTGATGGGGGAGGTTCTGTGTTTATCGGACGATTTTGCCGCAGATATCTACAGTTACGACAACCGCATAATGCTCGCCAACATTGTAGTTTGGATGACGACTAAACAACCGCATGACCTTGTCGTCCGTCTGGAGGCGCCAGGCTCTCTTGAGTTAAACAGCACAGCAACGCTGAATGCCACCGTCTTTAACAGGGGGTTGAATAGTGAGGCGGACGTGAGCCTCTGTCTTTTCATTGACAGCGCAGTTGTGGGTTCTGCAGTGGTTCCCACTCTTGAGGTAGGGCAATCCTACACCATCAGTTATGAGTGGACTCCACAGACGACTAGGATATACAACATAACTGCTTATGTTCAGCCCGTTGCAGAAGAGCGCACGACTAACAACATCAAGACAATCGAGTGCTTCGTATTCCTCTACACTCGTTGGTATGTCGCCCACGAATGGGACGGAGGTGGTTCGCCTATGGGTTGGCAGGCCGATGATGGGAGTTGGGAGTATGATTTGCCGTTTGATTTTCCGTTCTACGGAGGGGTCTATCGGAAAATATACGTTTCCAGTAATGGATTGATAACTTTCAACGGTCCGGACCCTAGCTTCAGCCACAGTCTGCCTGAGCTTTCTCAGAGGCTCGCGATAGCTGTCGCATGGGCGGATTGGGTGATATTCTTTCCGTTCGACGTTTACACGGTGGCAAACTCGTCCTGTGTCGTGATACGATGGTTCGCGCAAGCCCTCGGTTCGGATGTTACCGCGAACTTTGAGGCAATACTTGATGCGCAGGGCATCATAAAGTTGAATTATGGAGATTGCGTCGGAAGCATGATCTCCATAGGAAGCGTGTCTGCGACCGTGGGCATCTCCAACGGCGTCGACCACATGATTGCAGAAGATGTTACGGATCTGAACAACATCAACACCATAGTGTTCGTCCCGTTCCAGATCCAGCATGATGTGGCTGTAACCAGTGTGGAAGCCTCAGAAACCGTGGCAAAGGAAGGAAGTACCGTAAACGTTACGGTTGTCGCAAAGAACCAAGGGCTGGTTGCAGACAGTTTCAACGTGAGCGCTTATGCAACCCCAACCAACTCAACAGAAATCTATTTCGATAGTTCCTCGTACATGTTTGACGCATCCACGGTGGCAGTTGGCGACAGGTTCAACGTGACCCTATTGGTTCGAAACGTCGAAGACTTCGCTGCCTGGCAGGTCACTATGTGCTATGATGACAGCATCATAAACGTCACACGCTGGTTTGAACCAACATGGGACCCACAGTACGTCTTTTATGCAGAGACAACCATGGCCCTTCCACCGCCGCCCGACGTATGCTATACGCACTTGCCCGCCGGAAATGCTTCAGCACAGGTTGCAGCCTTGATCTGGCCAACCGAGCAACCCACATTCTACGGCAGCGGCAAACTCTGCATACTCGAGTTTGAAATAACGGCTATTCCAGAGGCAGGTCAACAGTACTCTTGCATTTTGAGCATAGATAACCAAGACACCTACTACTTGGACTCGAACTGCCTTTTTCCAATCTTCTACGATGTCTACGACAATGCGTACTACTGGTGCGGCAGCGGACAGACTCCGCAACCCCCACCGTCAGTAAGATACCTGGTAGGAACAACAGAAATTGCTGACCTGGGTCCAGGTGAGTCGATATCAGTAGTGTTGCCTTGGAATATCGTCGACGTTCCACCTCACAATTACACGTTGTGGGCAGAAGCTGAAGTAGTTCCAGGAGAAATCGACACGAGCAACAACATCTGTCGTGGAGGAACCTTGAAGGTCATCCCACGAGCACCTCCAGAAGCAGTGTTCACTTGTTCTCCTTCGCCTATAATTGAAAACCAGCCTGCCACGTTTGACGCCTCAAACTCCAGCGCGCCTGACAGTCACATTACGGGCTACAAATGGGATTTCGGAGACGGCAACATCACAGCCGCGACCGTTCCTGTTATAACCCACACCTATGTTTCTCGTGGGACCTACAACGTCACGCTACAAGTGTACAGCTTTGACGGTATGACAGACAGCACTAGTGAACAAGTAGAGGTGTGGCGGCATGATGTGGCAGTCATCGACGTGCGTCCGTGCGTATCTTGGGCCTACGAAGGATCCATCGTGGGCGTCAATGTGACTGTAACCAATCTCGGTGACTTCGCTGAAACAGTAAACCTGATCCTCTGCTACAACATTACAGAGAAAAGTGAGATTGGAACCGAGCTCGTTGTCCTGTCAGCCGGCGAAACCAAGACATTGACGTTGCAGTGGAACACCGCAGGGGCCAAGGGAGGCTACAATTACACTCTTGCCGCAGTTGCAGATGTCCCCGTCGAGAGCGATTTGACCAACAACATGATGGAAGCCTCCGTCACGATTAGAATCCGAATTTTCGGTGACATAAACGATGATGGCAGAGTGGACATCACGGACGTCAGCATAGTGGCAAAAGCCTTCGGCAGCAACCCAACAAGAGGAAGATGGAACCCAATATGCGACCTCAACGGTGACGGACGAGTGGACATTCAAGATGTGGCAAGGGTGGCGCGCAATTTCGGAAGAAGATCAACGTAACAAGAAATCCTTCTAAAACTTAACCATCTCTATTTTGTCATAAAAACTTGTTTGCATCTGTGGTGCCGGGGGCGGGATTCGAGCCCGCGACCTCTGGACCTTGGGCGTTTGCCCCCTTTGTTCTCCAGATTATGAGTCTGGCGCCCTGGCCAGGCTAGGCTACCCCGGCGGTGTGGTTCTTGGCTATTTTGTTTGAGAAGGGTTGATTTAAGGTTATTTGATTCTACCATGTTTTGTGTACCAGTTAGCGCGCGCGGGTCCAATACAACTTACTCTTAGTCCATCCCAGATATTTCCTTTAACAGAAAGAGCAACATATAGACACTTTCCATTGGAGATAATAGTTTCGGAAGTGCATTCAGACTATTTCGTTCTATTAGTCAGAAATATCTCCTAAAAGAGCCTAAGCCATGCAGTACAAAAGGTTCTAATCCAGCTGAAAGAGGAATATGAGAAAGGGTCTAGGGTTTTTCACCAAGCTTGGCTCTTTCCTTGAATGAATGGAGATTTCAGAGACTCTCTAGGTTTTTCAACCAAGTTCCAACTAGTACATGCATAGGGATTCTTCCACAAGCCATAAGAACTGACACAAGAAGACAGACTTAACAGTGAAAGAGGTTGCTTGAAGGAAAGAATGTGAACTTGAGGATTGTGGAGAAAGAGGATTTGCCCCTGTTTGCAGAATGGGTTAACAATCCAGATTTCTATGGCGAATATAATCCTCAAGAGCAGAGAACCAGAACGAAGATTGAAAAAAACTATGAAAATGCTCCTCCAGAAGAAAGGAAGTTCTTCATAGAGAAAAAGGATGGAACAAGAATAGGCATCATAAACTATTTTCTTGAAGGGGAACTGTTGGAAATCGGTTTCACGATTATTCCAAGTGATAGAGACAAAGGATACTGTTCTGAAGCTCTAATGATCATGGTAGACTACCTGTTCCTCTCGAGAGACTGGGTTCGTCTGCAAGCTCATACCGATACCAGAAATCTTGCTTCCCAAAGAGTCCTGAAAAAGGCAGGTTTCGAAAAAGAAGGCGTGGTTCGGAAGTCCATGTTCATCAGGGGAGAATGGAGAGACTTGCTTCTTTACAGCATTTTGAAAGAGGAATGGAAAGAACCAAAGATACTGACAAGGACTAAAAAGAAGTAGAAAGATTTTGTCTGTTATTAACATATAGAGCTTGAATTGACCTTCTTATTCTATGCTTAGATTTCGAACAAAGACACTTCGTAACGAATGCTTAAGGTCTAAGATTCAGTCTTTGTTTCAATCCAACCGCTTCTAGGTGCCCTCCAATCCCTACCAAGCTAGGAATATCACAGAATCTCAGCTCCAGGTTCAGTATTTTTCTGTAATCTTCCTTGATTATTTCGTCTCGTTCTTCTTTTGGTAGTAGTTGGCTTAGAATTGGTTTTCCTATGATTCTAACTAGTCTCAGTCCACACCTTTTGAAGAGTACCTTCAGTTCTTCAGGTGTAAATGCTTGAAATTCGAACTCTCCTTCTCTTGATTCTAGAATACCAGTTCGGGAAAATTTTGATAACTGATCATATGATTTTTCTGCAATCAGTCTTGAAACGATAGGATATTTGCTATCAACAGAAATAATCACGTGAGCATTTGGCTTGACAACTCGAGCCAATTCCCTTAATGCTCTTTCGGGATTCAAACAATACGAGACTGGGTCTCCTTCAGCCAGTGCCAAATCAAATTGGCTTGACATGAAACAAGACATGTCCCCAATGTCAGCTACTCTAATTTCGATCTTTGTCTGCAATTTCTCCTTCTTGATTTTTCTCTTGGCTACCTTCAACATGCCTTCAGATATGTCTGTCATCACGACCCTGTAGCCTTGTTTTGCTAGCTTGATAGCCCAATATCCAGTTCCTCCTCCAGCATCTAGAATAAGCCCATTCCTTCTCTTCGGAAGAAATTGTTTCATGTTCTTCCAAGTAATCTCATGATACAACTTCCAGCGGGGGGCTTCGTACTCCTTGTCATAGACTTCTGCAGTTTTCTCATAGAATTCTCTGACTTGGTTCACACCTTTATCCGTCATAAACATAGCCTTTTGACGTACTTCTCCAGGTCCACCGTATTATCCATTCATTTCCTCTTAAATACTAATCTCACCTAATCTTGTCTTCTGGGTGTCAATAGTGGTTGACATAACAGAGATTTCGGCAATGGTGGCAGCTGCAGGTGTCTTGGTTGGTGTTGTTTACTATATTCTGGATATTTCTTACCAAGCTAGAACAAGGCAGACAGACCTAGTTATGAGGTTGTATGCTACGTTCAGTAGCAACGAGTTTCAAGATGCATGGACAAAAGTAAGAAAGAGATCCAGAGAATTTGAGAGCATAGATGACATCTATGAATTTGAAGAGAAAGTTGGGCTTCGGGAAGTCAATCAAGTTTGCTTATTCTTTGAAGGAGTCGGTATTCTCCTTCAAAGGAAAATTGTAGACAACACAATGATTGATGACTTGTTTGGTGGAGCAATTGCGAGGACATGGGAAAACGTCAAGACAGGAATTATCAAAGCCAGACAGCAACTGAATGACCCAACAATATACTATTACTTTGAATACCTCTACAATGAAATGAAGAAAAGAGAACAGAAGATCCAACAATCAAAAGCCTAAAGCTTCAAAGATTTCAGGGAGTCCATAGAAGTATCGTATCACCCAGAATCTTTACTCCAAAGATTTCAGTTCTTAGAAGCTTGGAGATCTGTCTTTTTCTTGTGGCTCAATAGACTCAGTGTGAAGGCAGCTATGAAGAGCAGCATTGAGGGATATGTAAGCCAGTAGCCTTGTTGATAGGAGATTTCCCAAGATCTAAAACTCGTGCCCACATAGACCATTAATGCAGTGACCATTGCGCATAGGATTGCTGGAGCAAGAGCCAGAATCCTCTTGTTGAGAAAAACAGAAGCTACTCCAGTAATCAACGTCAGGATTTGAGCTACAAGCATGAATACAAACACCAATGGAAGCTCGGATCTATAGGCATATTCTTTGACCCAATAGTCATAGAACCAATATTCAACAGTCTGATAAAGAAACAGGGATCTAACCTGTTG